>Ga0123342_1005251_pt1 | contig 18997 bp, 8 predicted proteins | sample Turbeawhitnodule_FD_89960 | JGI IMG/M metagenome (GOLD analysis project Ga0123342, IMG submission 89960) | Root nodule microbial communities of legume samples collected from Mexico - Turtle bean Mexico white nodule | ecosystem: Host-associated > Plants > Roots > Nodule | place: Mexico: Nepantla... | reverse complement strand
CAAACCGCAACAGCGTTAGGAAAAATAAACAAAAAAGGTGTAGCTTTGTTTTCTTCCTCTCCACCATTATTACCTTAAGAGTAAACAATATTTTTTTTTGTTTTTTTTTTTTTTTTTTTGAAAATATTGTTGTTTTGCTTTTAAAAGGCAGTCATTCTCGTATCAATCAACCTATTAGATGGTTACATAGGCAATTATTGCTATTGGATCTATCACAATTCTGTTATTGGTATTGGCTTGGGATGATAGGCACAGCAAAGACTTGTTTAATTGTTTTCATTGAATCAGTCAAAGCAAGACAATACTTTGATGATATGTTATTCCAAATGGGATTGATGAAATTTTCTAACAATTAGGATATGTAGAACAAACTAGCATGACAAGTTTTTGTTAGAGGATCTTCAAAGTATCTTAATTGGGAGAAAATGCAACAGCGAAAGTCTTGAGCTACGTATGAGGTCAGCTGCATGAATTGTCTGATGTCATGTCACTATGCTCAATCAAAAACCAAATCCTAGGGGATATTATATTAGTACACTGAAACTAGATATTTCGGCACAGTAATTGAAAAGAAACTGTCCTTTAGTTGTAACAGCTCCTACAGAGATTAACTCTGTCCATAGAACTTCTAAATACACTTTTATGGTCACTCCTTTTGTATCAGCCCTTTTTAATTTTGCACAGTGACAGCTCCTATAAAACTGAACTGCCTGCCATCAGACTAATACAAAATAACTATTTTTGAAATGCACAACTGAACCAAATAAAACAATATGCATTTTAGACGAAGTGAAACTGCAAGGTGTTGTATCATTTGTTAGAAGAAAGACCTGCGTCTTATATGATCTGCTCCTTTTCAAATTACAACATCTTTCAAATAAAGCTTCATCATGTTTCTTACTTTGTTGCGACAAGCACTTAATCAAAACTATGAGACTATTAGACTTTTGCTCTAACCGGTTGGTCCACTAACAGTCACTAGGGCCCAAGTGTTTGGAGAAATCCATGAGTCGTCTCCCTGCTGAATCTCTTAACACCACCAATCCCCATGGCTTATGTAGTTGATATGTGACTATCATCTACTAACTTCAAAAAGGGATGTGTAGGACAAGACTATGTGAAGTAGATCAACTCGTAAGGTTGGCATTGAATAAGGAAAATTTTGCATGAGACTCGGATGGAATGTTTTTGTTAGTCTTTGCCACATTCTTTATTTTATATTCATAGACTTAGAGCCAATTTTTTTAGCGAAACCATATTATTTAAGAAAGTAACTAGCCCAAGATTCTTGAGACATACAAAAGTGATCACATGTACAACTTGGGGCTTATTCATCATTTTTTAAAATTTGATGCTAACAAACTGAAAAGATAAAGTAGCATTTTCATTTACAAGCAGAGAGTCATTCTATGTTGTATCAACAGGGAGAATTGAGCTTTAGGTTTGTTGTGAAAGTAGAAATTCTTTACAAAGTGGACCCTAGGAGGAGGGGAATTCTTTCTCATATTTTCTTTTTAATTTCATTTAATCATTAAAATTGATCTTTAAGTTCTTAATACATTCTGACATTTTTCCTTTTTGATCTATTCACAGAAAAGTCACAGATAGGCCCAAAGATCCTGCTAAGTGGAATGAAATAGCTGATGTTGTGTCAGCATTATCTATTCCAGTTATAGCAAATGGCGATGTTTTTGAGTATGATGATTTTGAACGCATTAAATCAGCCACAAGTAAGATGAAAATAATTCTCCCATACTTCTACTGATTTTTCAGTTATGTTTTGTTAGAATAGTAGATTGTAGGTAGTGTGCAGGGAAAAAAACTCCGAATGCAGTTGATTTTTATCATAAAACTTCAGGAGCCTGAGTTATTTCGTCTGTATTTTATTATGTCAACCTAATCCTTGTCCTTTTTAATGATTCTCCTCCAGAAGTTGTAACTCATTATCTTGTACATTTAGATAAACCAAAGCTAAACAAATTTCTTCCTGTGGAGATCATAAATTACATAGTCCTTTGTATTCTAATCCTAGGACCTTGATAGACTCCCTCAGTTATTCAGGAAGGATTGGGTATACCCATTGGCTTTGCCTTCCCAACAGAGGCCTTGAATCAAGTGTCCACATCATGCTATTGGTAATCATTTGTTATGAACCTTCATGAAGGACTAAGTAACGGTCTTAGACACAGAAGATTCCTTCTTACTACTACCTATAGAGAAAGCTAGAAGCAAACTTGTTCCCAACAGAAAATGCATCCACATCATCGTTGCATTCACATTTATGGTAACTTGAACTCTCCCCTCTCGGAGATAGCTTCGAGTGGGTTTTTTCCTCCATATGACAACACGTTAACAATGAAGACTAGAGACTAAAGGGGAAAAAAACTATAACAACTCTAAGGCAGCCTGGAGAAACTTTTGAAAAACAAAGGTTTCAAAAATAACAGTGAGGGAGACTAACCAGGGTATATCAGGTTGGTTCCTGGATGTCACTCATGGATCCACAAAAATAACCAATGGGGCTCATAGATACAGTATGCATTTGAATTGAATATTATATGAGAAGAAATTTATTGGTTTTTATCATGTAAGATGGGAATTTATTTTTTATCTTGATTACTTTAGATCAAATAGAAAATTTGCAATGACATCTGTACTTGTTTTTCCTGTCATGATAGACTAGCTAATTTGCTATTCATTAAATATTTTTTTCATGTTTAATTAATAATTGACATTGGTTTGTGATATAAGGTGCCCCATCAGTGATGGTTGCAAGAGGGGCAATTTGGAATGCTTCAATATTTTCGCCTGAAGGCAAAGTTTTGCATGAAGATGTGAAAAGAGAATATATTAGGAAGGTAAGTTTTCTTGTTCTGCATAAACTACAATACTTTCTATGACCTTTACATTTTCCCTAGAGATGGGTGATAGTCTTATAAATATGCAGTTTCCAAATCCAAACAGATTTTTTTCTTCTTTCATTCTTGTTCTATATTTCGAATGCTTATATTGGTGGAGGGTGTTGAGCTTCTGGATTTCGTGGTACTAACTACTAATGTTACTGTTCTCTACTTTTGATATCAGTGCATCTTATGGGATAATGATATAAAAAGCACCAAGTTTACAGTAAGGGAAATGATAATACATTATTCTTGCCTAGAACTGGCTGAAGGGAGGGCCGTGATCAAATCAGAGTCCACGGCTGATCTAGCGTAAGTTTATTTGTTTTTATCACTTGCTTCATGTTTTCAATTTATACTAAGCGTTGACTAGATCGGTATAATCAATTGTCACGTGTTTGTAGACTCCAATTACTTTTCAACTACTTTACACTCATCATTTGTAAACAAATAACAAATGAATCAATTCTTCCCAGATCCTTTGGAGATTACTTGATTATGAGATTACTGAAGAAGGATCCAAATGAATCAATGCTTTCTCTTTTAGCCTCCCTCCCTGTCCTGTACTGACATTTTTATGCCCTCTGTTACCTAAAAGTTAGAAAATAGTAATGTTATAGTCAATTTCCTTTCTGTGTCCAATTTAGGGTGCGGATAGCATTTACCCAGCTTTCCATGCAATGTTAGATTCATATTAACATGGATATTTTTTTTGGCATGATGGAACTATTCCCTACTTGATTTTAGGATTGCATCCTAGTATGACCACTGCTTTCTCTGAAAGCCACTCTTCTTGCCCTCACATGACATTTTAGGCCTTCTTTGTGAGCAAGACAATACTAATAACAGTAGTTGTAGTGGTTACATATTTCCTTCTGTTTTGAATACAGGGTATAGTACTTATCTTGCATTCGCTACAATTGTTGTTTCATCATTTGAATTGGACATTTTTTTTTCTTGTCATGATGGAAATATTTTAGAATTAATGGAGGAGGATAAAAGAAAGGATAAAAATTAACCTTCCTCATAGAAAATTCAAAATAAGAAAATGAAAACAGTAAAGACATGATCTAGGCGATGAAAATATTTCCGTCCAATTGGGAAACCTATACAAATTTTTCTTTTAAAAATTGAGAATTTCTGTTCAACCTAAGACATCAAATGGGGACAAATTCAACATCTTCACATAAAATTTAGCCTTTTTGTTTGGCCAAAAACCCTTGAACAAACTAAAAAAAAAGATCCAAGTTCTAAGGACTTAAGGGCTCACCAAGATTCACTTAAAATCCTTCTTATTCCATAATAATGAGTCATACAATATAAAGATGATGAGATGAGGCAAAATAATATCCATTCCCCTCTAACAAAATCCTAACAAACCCCTTCTATAACATGTTGAGTCATAGACTAACAAAATCATGGGGCCCATGGTATTAGGAGCAAGAACCTGTGGAAGGAAAGAAAAAATAGATATAGTTAGTCCATTTCTTTGGCTTGGTATTGTCAATTTCTTGCTGGACATCTCCCTCCAAGGCTGTTATGTGTCTCGCATGCTCACCAGGATTGGGCTTTAGTCATAACAAGGTTGGTCTAAAAGAAAATATTCTACTTCAACTCAACCATATCCCCCATCCCATCCACTTATTATCCTTCCACTGCTATCATCTTGTCTAAGCCCCAAACCCATCTCTTAACTCTTGTGGTGCATCACTGTGAATTACATTGTACTATTTGTCTTTATTACAGTGTAACTCGAACAATATTATTTGTCTCTATACTATCTGGCATTATGGTATTGGGTCTTATCATGTATGGAAAACAGTCGATCTGCTTCAAGAAATCTAGGTATATGGATCAAATCAAATGAAAACATCTGTTGATTCTTCGTGTGATAAATTTTTATCTTTCGAAAATTCTTCTTTTTATAGGAATGCAGAATCCACCTATTACCACTGGACACGATTTTGTATGATTTGTACGGTTGGGCCATATGTTGCACAATCACTAATAATTTTCAAGTACATACATGTATTCCGTTGTACTGAAGGATCTGCTAAAGCCTACCCAATTCCTCACATATGTAAGGGACCATTTTATGGATAGGGATGGGAATGGGGGACTACAGGCCTGGCTTTGGTGTGGATCTGTAAGGAACCCCGTCCGTGATAATATCGTTGTTAAGTACAGTTCTAACAAGGCGTTTTTCAAGGAAAGATTTGAATAAATCTCAATTGACGTTTACATGTGGCAGTTTTGAGAATGAGGTCTTAAAATTGAATTTCTTTACTTCGGTCTTCACTGATAAGAAACCCAAGCTTGAGTTTGATTTGGCTTGGATAGCTTGGTCCAGTTCTGCTTGAGAGTGAATAAATTACCGGTTCTATGATAAGCATCTGCTAATAAAATGAATTGATTTTATATTTTCAACTGCAGGCACTCTCTGCGTAATGGTTATACAAAAATAATGTCACACAAGTTTAAAAACACTTTGTAGTGAACACTGACTTTTTTCTTAGTCATTTCTTTCCATTAATTTCAATTTTACTTGTCTTCTTCTTCCCCTTCCCCAGATAAGTTAATCATTCTTTTGTAACAATCTTCATATATTGTTGGTTGTTTAAAATATATATGACGTTGCACTCTTTGATGTTTCAGGGAATTGTATGGACAGAAAGAATACTACCAGTTAGTAAAACAAGGCTCTTCTTATGCTTCTTGATAATGTCTTTGGAGCATAAATATTCAGAGTGAGGACATGGCTTCCCTGGTTTAGGATTTGGGCAGCTCCTAGTCTAGTAGGCACTTACAAGAAATTTACACAACTCACCAATTGATATTATTCTTGAATTCGAACTCAACTCATTCGTTTGTCATGGATGAAAATGGCTACATGACTTGACCCTCAGGGTTTATTCATGACTTGTAATTTTTACATGGAGGTGTAATATTTGTTGTAGAGGCTTTATTTTGTAAAACATGAACAAAATATGATTGACTGGTATTACCAACAAATTTTAAGAACTAGAAAATGGGAGTTTCTTCCTGCACCTCTACATTCTTCTTTCTGCACCATTATATTTTTTGAAATATCAAAATCATCCTTTCACAGTTTTGGATGATTCCAGAATGGAGGTTCTGTAAGGAAAAGGTATTTTCGGCATACAGATTCTGTAAGCAAAGAGTGTTTATGAAATAGAAAATTCGGAAGACAAAAAAATTATTTTGAAATATCCTTTTTTAAATACATTTTTTTATTAGTAAATTCGAAATTAATAAAATGTGTTCTGGGAAATTTGTTCCAGAAATATTTCAAAAATCATTTTTTAAGGATAAAACAGGTTTCTTCGAAAAGGATGGGTGCAGAAAGACATTTGGGTGGAGGAAGAAACCACCATAGAAAATTATGTTAGTTTGTACAAATGGTTCGATTAATACTATCTCCGTTCTTGAAGAAACTTCAATTAATATAATTTTATTTGAATAGGTAATTTTAGACCCTAAATTCATTATAGTTTTTAAAAGGTTTACAAGTGCCCAAAAAATAATTGTCTTTATATTAAAAAAAAATCTATGAAAGTTAAAGTTATGTGACATGAAAATTTGTCTGCATTATCATTAGATTTTGTACTGCATATAAATTATGAGAATTATCATTTCCTCATTTTCATTTATTATTTTTTACATTCTTTTCCCAACTTATAATTTATCTCGATTTTCGTCTCATTCATTTTTATATGAAGCTCAATATTTTAAATTTAATACTTTCAAGTCTTGATTGAGTCTTAATTTCAAGGTTTAAGGTTGAGTTTAAGCTACATATTTACCCTGGGGTTATATTAATTATTTTGACAAAAAAATATGAAGGTGAATAATGACATGAAATTTTTTGTTATACGAAATAACTATATTTTGTTCAATTATAAATTAAAATTAAAAATCTAATAATATAATCATTAAACTAATTTATGAATGATTAGAGATTGTACTAGTTATTAACTAAATCTAAGAAACTATTAATTTCATAAATCTAAGACACTTCTACTAATATTATATAACATTTCAAACCAAATTTTCTATCTGAATCAAGTTATTAATTTATTTATTATTAATATGGTTAAAATTTTCTAAACCTACTTTTAAGCTCCTAGGATTTTTAGATGGTGAACTTGGTATAAAGAGGACAATTGTCCAATTAGATATGTGTCTTGAAGTTGTGGATGTGGATATGGTCAATAGCGTCCCCTTTTTTTATATATCATAAGTATATTTGTGATATTGTTATTGGTACTGGTTAGTTATCTATATCGGTTCTACAACTTTGATTGTTGTAAGTATACTTCTATTAGTTTTAAAAATAATTTAGTATATTCATATTTTATATTTAACATTATTTTTGCAATGTTTAAGGTATTTATATCACCTCTACATCAAGAAAAATAATGCTTATATTTATGGATTTCTTAATTCTATTGTCATTAAGAGTGTAGAAAATGAAGCGAGTAAAGTGCAAAGATACTTAATAGAGATATTTTAAAATTGAAGGAAAGAAGTGTATTTAACACCCTACTTGTATTAATAAGTATATAATTTTAAATTAAAGTTAATTAATTTATAATTTATTTATTATTAATAATATTACAACTTAAAGGGGTCATTAGTGCTTGCGGGTCATTATTCCTTATCATTTTCTCATGGTTCTCTAGTGTTAATTGCATAAAAAAAACTAACACTTTGTATTAGATGCATAAGTTTTTTATTCAATTATATTTCCTACCTTAATGATTAGTAGGAATTAATGAAAGTCTACTTTTATAGGACTATGGAGACTCATTTGAGATTGTGAGCTTTCCACCTATAACTAGGAAGAAGATCCTTCAACTTGTAACTAGAAATAAGATACAATTAATTCCACTCAATGTAAATTATTGTCACACCACTATATTATTATGGTAAAAAATATATATTAATTATTTGTATTTTAAATAGCCGTGTTCGTATCAATTTGGAAGTTATGAGTTAGAATATTATGTGATGAAACGTGCATACAATCATATATGCAAACATTATCGACTCATGAAGAGAGGTACACAAAATTTATTCAAATGCTTTAATTATTTAATTGTGAAATTTATTTTTTATTAATTGAGTAAATTTGTATGCCGCTACTCAACTACTCATCTCCATTGAAGGATAAAAATATAAAAAAATATTAGGATGTAATGAATTTTTTTTTAAGTGTTTCTGATAAGTTGTAACTTTTTTTAATTTATTTAAATATATAACTTAATGATATATTTATCCTTTTTATAATAATTATTAGATAATATCATTTAATTATTAAATGAAGGTGGAGGGTTAGTAATGAACTAATAGTAAGTCATTCTTTCTATAACAGTTTTAAAAACATCTATCATTGAAAGTCCCTTACTATAACAATTGTCATAATAAATATACTTTTTTTTATGATGATTTTAGAAATTTTTGTTGTGGATTGTTTTTAAAATATATTTTTCAAATCTGAAATTCCAATTCCAAAATGAAAGACAGTTATAAAATTTTAAAAATTCATTAAATGCATATTAGAATTCATTGGGTGCAGGAACAAAAGCCTCCAATTATACTCTACAAAAGTCAGAAACTTTGGATTATAATTCTGCTTTATTTACAATCTCATAATGAAGAATATGCCAATCATTTAATTTAATCTCTATTTTAAAAATAAAAATAAAAAAATAGGTCAATGAATTAAAAAGTTGGTATAATTAAAAAAATTGACAATACACCACTTTAAATATTTTATTAAAAAGAATGAATTAATCCAAAAATTTATTATTATCTTTCTATTCTATAAATAAACTTATTATTATCAATAAATGTTATTGAATTTTTAATTAAAATATAATAAAATATTTTATTTAAATTTTAGATGTATTTGAAATGTTAAGGATCTTGTGTGTTTATCTTAATTATTTGAACGAGTTTTAAAATGATTGAATAGGAAAGCGAAAAAGAATTAAAATGGCAGTGGAAACGACGACGTTTAGGGGTCGTGGTTAGGGACAGCAACCATTCACCCACTTGGGAAAACGCAAAGCCCAACAACGCCACCATCCCTGATTTCTCTGGAGGGCAGTTCCGTCATTTCATTATTTCGCCATTAAAAGGTCCTTTTTAAGAGAAGCAAAATAAATAAATATATGCACAAACGCTGAAACGCAACAACACTGTGGTTTTCTCTGCAAATTTTCTTCCCTCATTCTCTATTGCTCAGGTGGTGTTTCTCTTCCCCCAAGCACCCCTGAGATTCATTTGCGGAAAGCTTAAAAACAAAATAAATTTTCAATTCCAGTCTTAAATTTCGTTCCGTTTTTTCTCTTTTCATCTTCCAATGGCGTCCGATGCCTTCACCGACAAGAACATTGTCTTCAGGAAACTCAAGGCCAAGTCTGAAAATAAGGTTTGTTTTCTGATTTTCTATTTTTTTTTTAATTTATTTTCTATTTAATTCTATCGCTCATTTTCTGATTTCTCTTTATTAGCTCTGGAATTTTCGATTCTGCTTTCTGATTTACGAGATCTGGTTTCAGATCTGCGTTTCCCGTGCTCCTGTGTAGATCTTTTAATTTCTGTGTCTTTTTCTTTTTGTGTTTTCAGATGTGTTTCGATTGCAATGCGAAGAACCCTACCTGGGCGTCCGTCACGTATGGGATCTTCCTCTGCATCGATTGCTCCGCCGTTCATCGAAGTCTCGGCGTGCACATCAGCTTCGTGAGGTAAGGTGTTGATGATATTTTTTTAATGGTGAATCTGTTCGTCGGGTTTTGTTTGCGGAAATTGTTTGTTTGTATCGGTTTGCAATGTGATCGTTTGGCTGATTCTGTATTGGGAATGTTGTATGGTGTTTTGGTGCGGGTGAATGTTCGTGCGGATGAATTTACAGTACTGCGTTGTATTGCTCTGTTTTGTTGTCATTTAGAGATTTCCCCAAGCCAAATTGGTTAAAAACTTGAATAATGAATGAAACCAGACTCCGGTGTTTGGTCTCTAGTACGAGTTTTGCAACAAGAATAACAAGAGCCTTATTCCATTAGGTGATGCAATCCTTGCTTGCATCTTCTTGCTTCTTTTGATATGCTATTTTGTTGAGGTGGGTTATATGGACTGCATGATGCCATTTAACTCGGTAAAGAAAAAAAAATCAAATTCTAAATAATTTTCTACATTGTCCTTCTTTAACCAAAACTTCTAGTTCTTCTCCCTTAACCTTCTCGGTCCATTCATGTTTGCTTCCTTTTCGTAAGTTTGGAAAAGTTATTAATTCTACATCTCCATCTCCTGTTCCAAGTTTTGTGAAAACTCAACAAAAAGCTTTGAGTCATGCCTCACTTGCAGCTTTTCTTGCCTTATTTTGGCCTTTCGGTATTTTGTCCAGTTTGCATCATAATTGCACTTGCACATTTGAGAGGCGAGACCTAGAGACTCCCTTTTAAACACTTCCAGTCCACAAAGATTCTTTATCTTTCTTGAACACTTTCATTTCACCTCTAAGATTTTCTATTACTCTTGAGCCTCAAGCCAATTGATTCTTAGATTTGTAATTTGTCAAGTTTTTGTTCAGGACTCTTGATATGAATGTCATATGCTGTGTGAAGTAAGGCTCTCACCTACAATCGCCTTGCAAGCTCTTTTATTAGAACTCCTCAAAAGCTTTGAACCATGCCTCAAACATGATTCAAATCACGTAAGATACAGGTCTTATGATTATTGATAGTTTGAAGTGCAGGGCTTTTAGTGGAAATCAGGATAACATGGGGTATGATTTGGGATTTATAGTAATATGATTTGGAGATATCCTTTATCTTGGGGAATTTTAATTTCATATTCAAAGCATGTAACTCTTTTATGAATTTTGCTTTTCAAGTTTAGTAATGATCCTTGGACAGACTTTGTCCTCGCATAGTTGAAAGGTACCCCTATGTGGTTCCTTCAGAAAAAGGTTATGGTGGAACCTGGGGATTATCCAATGGTTTGCATGATATTTTGTGTTTGCGAGGATGAAGCCTGGGTAGTATCGTTATTGTTTCTGATTCCCTTTTATTATTTTCCATTAGATTATTCAGTCAAGAGATGAGTTTGTGGTTTGATAGGATAAATTATGCTATGTAGTTATTATTTACTCGGCTCTTTGAGGATAAGGATTTAAAGTGGAGCAACTGAATATAATTGAAAATAAATGGAAGCAATCGTGGAATTATCAGATACAGTTGTTTTTTTAGGGACATGTGTCTGGAAAAGTTTGGGCTGTAGACATTTGTTTTAAGAAAACATGATTACTCAATCTAAAGAGGCTTTATTTGTATATTCAATGAGCTCCACGGAGCTTTGCATATTTATTATGTTATTGAACTTTCCAAGAGTAATTTGAAATACTTACCAGTTTTATCAGTAAATATTAATTTCACTTCCTGTGCTTGTGCATCTTTATTTTGTATATGGTTATTCTGTGAATCATTCTTTAATCAACAGGTAGGAAGGTGTTGTATATAAAGAACACAAAGATTGACAGCTGATTAACTATATGCTATTCTATATGTAGGTCTACAAATTTAGACTCATGGAGTACTGAGCAATTAAAAATGATGAGCTTTGGAGGAAACAATCGTGCACAGGTTTTCTTTAAGCAACATGGTTGGACTGATGGTGGCAAAATAGAGGCTAAATTCACATCCAGAGCTGCAGACTTGTATAGGCAAATTCTTTCAAAGGAAGTGGCTAAAAGTATGGCTGAAGATGGAGGCTTGCCTTCATCACCTGTTGCTTCTCAGTCTTCCCAGGGTGTTAATGGGCTTCCTGAAGTCAGGACCAATGAAGTGCCAAAAGAAAACACTCGGGAGAAGCCTGAAAAGCCTGAGAGCACTTCTTCACCTAGGGCTTCTCACTCAGTAATTTCAAGTACTGTCAAGAAACCTATTGGTGCTAAAAAAGCTGGGAAGAGTGGGGGGCTTGGTGCTCGTAAACTCACTAAAAAGGTATGCAAACAGTTCTCTTTTTTTGCAGATGTATGCTAGAAGTCCTGTTAGTTTTTCATTATCTCCTACACTATTTTAATTTGATGACATTAATTATTGATAAATTATCCTCATGAAATGCAGCCAAGTGAGTCTCTCTATGAGCAGAAGCCTGAGGAAGCCCCTGCTCCTGTTCCATCCTCAACAAACAATATGCCTTCTGGACCATCTCCGACATCTCGGTTTGAGTATGTAGAAAATGTCCAGTCATCTGAGTTGAACAGTGGAGGTTCACATGTGATGAGTCATGTGTCTCCCCCAAAGTCATCAAGCTTTTTTGCAGACTTTGGAATGGATGGTGGCTTTCCAAAGAAATCTGGGCCAAGCTCCTCCAAAGTGCAAGTAAGCCACCTGCATCTTTTGCCCCTGAAATGTAATTTCTTATGAATGTAGTTGGTATACATATGAATATCTTGTTCCATTCACTTCAATGTTTTTTACAACATAAACATCCATCGAAATGCTGCTAGCATGGTCAACAATTGAAGAAAGTGCTACCTTGCTTGCCTTTTCTAAAATGGAAAAGTTAGCATACACATAGAATAGTGTATTAAATTGCATTCTATGTTAACAATCACAAACATATTAGCATTTAAAGTATGTCAGTATAAAAAACCAGGAGACTTATTTTTGGTCATAGTTCAGAGGTTATGTGCTATATTTTGTTAATGATATCATCATAACTATGTTGCATCACATAAACCAGATGTGGGGCCATTTAAAATTGTCTGTTTTAATATTAATTAAAACTAAAATAGTTTAAATAGAAATATTAATTATTACCGTTTAGGCAGAAAGATATTCGGCAAACTAATATTGTTCCTACCAAATCTTGATGACTTTTCTATTTTTATTCAGAAAATATCTACATACATGTTTGAAATTCCTGTTACCCGTGAGCATTCATTTATCTTCTCTGACTTAAATACATGTGGCCAATCATCTGTAAAACTGTGTTGTTTGTTTAAGAAATTCGTTTAACCTACACCTTATATTACTTTCCCATGTATTCTTAAGATTCAGGAATCTGACGAGGCAAGAAGGAAGTTCTCAAATGCCAAATCTATTTCATCATCCCAATTTTTTGGGGATCATACCAAAGCTACAGATTTGGATTCTCAAGCTTCTTTGTCTAAGTTTTCGGTATGTAACCTTTCTTTTAATAATTGGCTGGAACATATAGTGTGAATATACAATTTTGTTGTAGATCTCTGATAATTTTTCCTATTCAAGCTCCGAAACAATTCAACATTGCCGGCTCGTTGATTCAAATTTGTGTAATTGTGAATCATATGATGTCGATAGCAATGTGTTCATATGCTTGGGGTTAACTTATTTCATCGATTATGTCCCCTTTGTTGTGTGATTTCACTGATAGATATGTTGAAGGATTGTGAAGCTTCATTCAGTTGATTATCTGTTTTATTTATTCGTAATCTCTTCTACTGACCAAATTTCCTCGTTTTTGGGACTTAATGATTATTGTTTGATGTACTGTTCTAGATGAGTTGTTGCCAACTTGATTAAATTCTTAATTGAAGTTATTCTGTCTTTTGTTTCAAAGGTGATACTTGACGCTGTTTAGCCTCTTGTTAATTCCAGGGTTCGAGTGCCATCTCCAGTGCTGATCTTTTTGGTGACTCAAGAGACAATGCCATTGATCTTACTGCCAGTGACCTCCTCAATCGATTATCTTTCCAGGTATTCATGTGATTTTTCATTCGAACAATGAAATGTTAAAAGTATTGACGTTGGATGGGTTCTGTTCTGCAGGCACAACAGGACATCTCTTCCCTTAAGAACATTGCAGGAGAGACTGGAAAGAAGCTAAGCACATTGGCCTCCACATTGATGACGGATCTTCAGGACCGAATCCTCTAAAAGTGTATGCTTCTGTATTTAAGAGAGAATCTTTGGAGTTTGTTACATATGCCAGCCAATTATGTTTTAAATGTAATAGAAGAGTTAAATACACAATTCTTTGACAAAAATAAGATACTATATTTTCAGGCTTGTCATATAGACTGGAGTTTTTTTATTTTGTACAACAGATATTGCGTAGATGTTTTGCTATTATTTTAGATCTCTTTTATGTTGGGTTAGTCGATACCAGTTTGTCATGAACTCTTTGAGGTCTGTTATCTTCTATCTGTCAAACACTTTTCTTGTCTATTATGAACATATTACCTTTTACCCTTCCATGCACTACACATCATTTATCTTGGAAATAATAGGATATACCATCTGAAACAATATATACAAATTCTTAAACCACGATGAGTATATCATTGTAATTGCTCTATTCCAAATTAAAATCACATATATTAGTCATTGTCAAAATAACATTATATATTATTCTCATTATAATAAAAGTATTAGTGTTTTATAAATTAGATACCTCATTAATAAGTATGGGTAAAGTATTTTTGAGTAACAAATATACGTTATCGAGAAATTTTTAAATACTTCAAAATTTCCTTCATTTAAAAAATAACTACACAAATTAATTTAAACTTCTTAAATGTTAAGTTCAAGATTTTTACAAGGTAATTTAATTTTAATATTTTTTTTAAAAATATCACGACATAATCTATTTGTTTCAATAGAAAAAAAGAAATGAAGGATGTATTTTTATTTAGTAATTGATAATTTTTAAATTGAAACAAATAGATTAGCATTTTGTAGTGATTAAAAATAATAAATTTATGCTTAGTCGCTCTGTTGCCCATAAGCCACCTGTGTTAGATTTATTGCATTAAGAGAATTAGTCGGCACTTGCATTTAAGGAAAATGTGCAATTTTGTTTAGAATGTATGAAAACGGGTAGATCTTAAACAAATTATAGGGGTATAGCTTGGAAATACTACTCTAAAAAGGAAGTCTTTAAAATATAATATTACTAGAGTATGAACTCAATTAAAGTACTTAAAAATTTATAACTTGAAAAATATAATATCAAAACGATGAAAGATAGAGAGAAGTATACACATAATTTATAATGATTCATCCAATAATAATATTAACTTTAGTCCTCTTAAACAGATTATTTAAGAGTTAGATTAGTGAGTTTGTCTATTTTTTTTAACGGATCGTGGACACATAATTCATCCACATTACCACCCCTAAAAATACTTACCTTTCTATTAATATCAGTAAAAGTCCAAAAATACTTCTTCTATTTCGATAAAACACAAAGAATTGCACCACAAACATGAAAGCCAAAGTTGGAAAGCACGTTAATGAAGCCCTCACAAGAGCTCTAAAAAAGAGTAAAACTATTTTGAAACTGAAACATAAGAAGCATCAATTGATAAAAACAATATTTCCTATCATTTATAATAGTTTTTGAGCTAGTGTTTTAGCTAATCAATACTAATTTAAACCATTTTAATATTTTTAATTCATTCCAAAATGTATCCTTAACTCGGCGAACCAGAACTATCAATGGTTAAAACACTACCACATTCTTATAGAATTTTTAAGATCAAGAATTCATTTAGTTAATAATAATAATATTGAAATTTATTTTAAATATCAATTTAGATATAATTACATTTGGATATTCTTCTCTTCCCGTCGTAATAATTTGTAATGCTTCTTTGTCTGTATCTACCATTTGCTTAATTTATATTATGTAGTTTTGTTATATCCGTTGTCACATTGATTAACAAATATTATGTATATTTATTGAATATATCCACTAGAAACAATAATTTTATATAGTATATAACTGAGTGATCTTATAAATCACTTTTAAGCTTTTAAGCTTTTAAGATTAAAATTCATATTTTTAATATGATATTAAAGTCATCTAGACTTTATTATAACGAATTTAACAAATATTATGTATATTTATTGAATATTTCCACTACAAATAATAATTTTATATGATATATTATAAATTACTTAATATTAAAGTCATCTAAAAGTTTATCAGGTTATCATAATTGAATGTAAGGAATATATAAAGGTTGAGTTAAATTTAAGAATTATTTTTTATTTTTTTAATAAATTTGAATATAAGAAAAAATAATGATATCTTGACCAGTTATATATTATTATTTTAATATTATTTTATATTATTTAATTTTAAATCTATCTTTTGTTATAAATATTTATTTTTACAATAAGAAATAACATAAATAGATGAAAAAAAGAGATAGAAAGGAGTGGATGTTTTGCTTTGACGTGAGATTTTAACAGACATGGAAGCATATTATAGTCCAATTTCAGTGATTTATAAGAATCCTGCTAACCATATCTTATTCTTCTTTTACTACTATGGTTAGAAGGACCCACATATTCTTTTTCAACATTCTTTTTCATGCAAAGCTCAGGGATAGTAACCACCATGCCCACCACCTTCACCCCCACCGGCACCACCTCCATAACCCCCTCCATGTGCGCCTCCCCCACCATAACCTCCTCCACCACCGCCACCAGACCCACCGCCACCGCCCCCAGCTGCTCCACCTCCATATCCTCCGCCTGATCCTCCACCACTACCGTATCCACCTCCACCGGGGCCGACACCACCACCGCCACCGCCACCACTTCCACCACCACCTCCATATCCACCACCATGCTCTCCACCATATCCACCACCCGCTCCACCTCCTTCGCCAGCTCCATATCCCCCACCAGCACCTCCTGCACCACCACCGCCTCCACTGCCACCTCCGCCACCGCCAGCATACCCACCCCCATGAGCTCCACCCCCTCCGTACCCTTCACCACCTCCTTTTCCGGCTCCTCCTCCATATCCGCCACCGGCAACACCGCCAGAGCCACCACCGCCTCCACTTCCTCCCCCACCACCATGACCACCGCCCGCTGCTCCATATCCTCCACCTGCACCTTCACCTCCACCAGCTCCTCCTCCATAACCACCTACGCCATGCTCTCCAGCGCCTCCGTATCCTCCACCTCCACCTGAACCTCCACCACCTCCGTAGCCTCCTCCCGCAACACCGATGTCACCATGGACAGCACCACCAATGCCGTGACCTAAACCAATGGTGAGGAGTGTTCTTGCAGCGGAGCATATGCCTACACTCAAAAACGCAAAGAAAAGAATGGTGACAAGTTTGGAAGTAGCCATGTTATATTAGAAAGTGTTGAAGTCCCACACTCATGAGGTTTTAGAATTTGTGAGGTGGGTATATATAGGAATGGTAGTGGGCCATTACACTGCAAAATCGTGTTTTTATATACACTAAATTAACCTTACCTTCCACCTTTCGTCTAATACTTTGATATCCTTAAAGTTATGTATGATTTTTATTAGATGAATGTAAAAATAAATATATATAATAAAAGATAAATTTATAATTAAATAATATAAAAATGTTAAAATATTAAAATAATAATATCATGTATTATAACACGCTTCTTGAATAGTTGTTGGCGTTTAGAAAACTATTGAGAAGATTTGTTTTCTTCCTTATTGTATCGTAATGTTATTCAACTTTTTTCTTTGCTCGTTTCTCACCTTTTCTTTTTAGCCTTGGTTCTCGGTCTTTTAGTGATTTTCGAATGAGAGTACTTGCAGAAGTCACTCCTACACTCAAGTCAGCAAAAGGAGTTTGACATTCGGTTGTTAGAGTACTATAGATAATGACATACCTCATTCTTGTCATTTGTGTTATTTATATTACCTTACTGGTCTTTTCTTATTAGGCTGGATTAGGAAATTTGACCGCGATTAGAGTCACATTACCTAGTTTCTAATCATGAATTAATTTCACTGACCATGCTTAAGCGTATGCTGTCGGTCGACCTTATAGACGTAAACCTTAAGGACTCGATCGGTCCAGTGATGAAACCGAGATATGACATCGATCATATGTAATTGCACATATTAAAGTAACTTATTAAAAAAATTTATTATATATTATTACATACATATTACTTAAGATTACATATTTGTAGATCACATATAATACATTCTCTGTTCCACTAAAACTTTATTTTAGTATTTAACGGATAAATTTTTCAATTAATAAAATACTGTTTATTTTTTGTATTTAAGAAAATAAAACTTTCTTTTTATCATTTCTATCCATATACACCTGCTTTATTAAAAATTAGGTGATCACCTTTTCAAATAACACACTTAGGCGGTAGAATAAGAATAAAATGTTTTTTTTTCTCAATAAATTAACATGTTTCGATTTTTAGTATTTACTTCTTTTGGCTTTTTTATGTCAAATTTTTGTTCTATTATTGTTATTATCAAACATTCGGTAATAGTTTATGTGTTTAACGTAAGGCCTTAAAATTTTTAAATCATTAAAATAAATCTATTCACCCTTAAATGGATTTTAAGGACAAAATAATATTTTTTGAAGAGATACAAATAAAAAAAATGGTACAAATATCAAGAGTAATTTAAGACTAAAAATAACAATTTAAAAAAATTGTTTTTCTGAGAACTAAAATATATTTATTTTATAAGAACTAAAAACATATTAAAAGTAATCATATATGTAGACATTTTAACATACTAAACACTTCATATTTATAATTTTCTTTCTTCTCTCTTTATCTCGTGTTAAATATGTATTGATGTGTTTTTTTTAATAATTAAATTTGTGGTGGTGCCAAGCACATGTGGAGAATAGTGTGCTTTTGCTGTCACCCATTATTCTCATTAGCCTCATCAACAGCTTCTTATTATAAACTATAAACCTAATTTCTACTATCAGATAGAGCACTTATTTCGTATTTTCATGGATTTCCTACTCATTCACTTATATCATGTTCACACTTACCACCATTGCTTCGTTCAAAAAAACAAATATCATTTTTATTACGAAATTAAATTTAACCTAACTCAATCTCATTTCTTGCTCTTGATAAACCAGAGACAAAAGGTTGATCTTTGAATAGGAAAAAGAGTGGATCCGGGGTCCCAAATGAATTGGCTTATTCGAAAAAAGTCCTGTTCTTTGGAAGATCTATCTCGTGTCTGGTACTGCATGGTTCCACCCTGCAAGAACTCTGAATCATTCTCTTGAAGCTCATCCT
>Ga0123342_1005250_pt1 | contig 18999 bp, 14 predicted proteins | sample Turbeawhitnodule_FD_89960 | JGI IMG/M metagenome (GOLD analysis project Ga0123342, IMG submission 89960) | Root nodule microbial communities of legume samples collected from Mexico - Turtle bean Mexico white nodule | ecosystem: Host-associated > Plants > Roots > Nodule | place: Mexico: Nepantla... | reverse complement strand
CTCTTGTTTAAGGCCTACATTTTTAACAATTGACATCAGAAGCTAAGTTCTTGAAAGACATTCAAATTTTTTATCCTTAAAATATTTTTTCATGGCTAAAAAACTACCCTATGTGGAGTGTGCTTGAATAAACAGTTCACCTTTGTTTTGTGGTTTGAATTGTCAGTTTTGGAAGGTAAGAATGAAGATCTTTGTGGAATCAATTGATAGAGGAATCTGGGATGCCATTGAAAATTACCCTTTTATTCCAAAAGCTGAAAAAAGATTATGTTTTCATAGAAAAACCTTGGTCCTAATGGACTGAGTCTGGAAGTAAAGAGGCTCAATTTGATTGTATTTCTAAAAACATCATTACATCTGCTCTAAATTCTGATGATTTTTTCATGGTCTCACAATGTGCTTCAGCAAAAGAAATGTAGGATATTCTTAAAGTTACTCATGAAGGAAAAAATTATGTAAAGAGAGCAAGAAAGCATGCTCTAATTCAGGAGTATGAGATGTTCAGAATGCAAAAAAAGGAGAGACCATTGTTGATGTACAAAAGAGGTTTACTCACATTTTCAACCATCTCATCAGCCTTGGAAAAATATCTGAAAAGGAGGAACTCAACATCAAGATCCTCAAGTGCTTGGACAGATCTTGGCAGCCCAAAGTCACAACCATCTCTGAATCCAAGGATTTGATTACCTTGACAACAACTTCCTTGTTTGGAAAGCTTAGGGAACATGAATTGGAGATGAATAGGTTGAATGATCAAGAGCATGAAGAGAAGCATGTGAGAAGCATTGCTTTGAAAGTTTGTTGTCATAGAGATGGACAAGAATCAAGTGAGGACAGTGATGGAGAAACACTTAACTTGCTAACCAGAAAATTTAGCAAGTTCTTGAAGAAAAACAGCAACAAGAACCAATCCTCAAATAGGTATAACAGCAAGAAAATCAATGATTTTAATGCTAACAATTATACCTGTTTTGGATATGGTAAATAGGGTCATATCAAAGTTAATTGCCCCAACACTGAAAGCAAGGAGAGAGGACCAACCAAGAAATTTGAGAAGAAGTTCAAAAGTAAAAGAGCCTACATTGCTTGGCAAGACAATGATGTTTCTTCCTCTAGCTCATCATCAAATGGAGATGAAGAGGCAAATTTGTGCTTGATGGAAAAGGGAGAATTAGATGCAAGTAGTGTAAGTTCCAGCACCTCAATTAATTTTGAAAATTACAACCAGCTTCTTGATGCTTTTAAAGAAATTCATGAAGAAGCAATATGCTAGCCCTTTTGAACAACCGCTTAAAAGGAATAAATAATTGGTTGGAAAACAATGTCAAAGCATTGGAAAAAGAGCTTAACAATTCGAAAAATAACTTCGAAAATCTGAAAATGATTTACAAAAACTCTTCTTGCAAATGTGACTCTAGCTTTTGTAAAAATTGTGAATCACTTGAAAAGAAAGTATACTATTTTGTAAAAACTGTGGATAAACTTTCAAAAGGCCAATAAAACTTTGAAAGTGCTCTTGCATCTCAAAAATGTGTTTTTGGCAAAGTTTTCCAAAGAGTTATTGAGACTTTCTTTAGCAATCTTGGAGGTATTTTTATTGTTCAAAAAGAGAAACACCTGGTTAGATTCTTGGTTTAGGTGTAAGTATCCAAATCAAGTGATATTTTTCTTATATTTTATTTCTCATGTAGATTGCAAGTTGTTTTGCTGAATAGGTTGTTTAGTGTAGGTTATGTAATAGGGTTCTGCAGAATTACAGTGGATCAGTCCTTGTAGGGTGCAAAAAGTTAGTTCTTGATCATCTTGTAATTGTTATGTTTAGTGTGAGCTTAGCTGGTGTAGCTAAGCAACTGGATGTGGCTCTTAATAAAGATCGAACTGGTATAAAAAATACTATTAATTCGTTGTTTGTAATAATCTCAGTAAATCAATATGTTAAATGTTTATCCCTCAATCTTTTAATTTGTTGATTCAGTAAAGTGAATTTTCAAAAGGGAAAAAATACAAATTTGCGAAAAGTTTTCAAAACTCAATTCAACCCTCAATTGAACTTACAATAAAATCTTGATGAACTCATGAAGGTGCGGAGAACTCTAAACCCATGGATGAAGGTCCATTAATGGCATAAGCATGAAGAACATATGGGTTTGATTTTGGCATTGTACAAAAATAATTAGGAAAACAAGAACAAGTTTTAAAATGAAATGGAAAATGGATTGAGACTTGGAAATGGAGAAGAACATGTCACCTTTGTGATGAACCCCAAAGGATAAGTGCAAGAAGATTCCCCACTTGAGAAAACCCTAGACTAGTTTTGAGCTTTAATTGGGCCTAAATTTGAGCTTGAAAAGTCAACTAAAAACCCTAGGGAACACAGTCAATTTCCTCCAAGAAGAGACACATGAAGCTTAAAGTCCCGCATGACCTAGAATATGCCAAAAATAGTGTAATTTGGGGTGTTCATGCATGGAGGGAATGGTGCTCTGAATTTCTTTTGTGTGCAACTGCATTTGTGTTTTTAATCCCACATTCTCTAAATCATAAGTGTAAGGGGCTTATGCATCTATAAATAAGACCACTTACCCCTTTGTAACACTCACCTTTATTTGAATAAGAATTAAGTTACAAAATGAATGCATTCTTCTTATTCTTTAAGGTCACCAAAATGGGGGGATTCTTCTCTTTATTCTCTCCAAGGATCCAAGGAACCTTACTTGGGTGAGGAAAATTTGAGCTTCTTTTGAAGCTTGGAATATTTAAAAAAAAAATATGCCACTACTTTGTTTCCATCATAATTTAACAATTAACTCTTTGGTTAACTCTTGAACTAGATTAGCTCATGGTAGTTCCTTGAAATTAGGAAAATAAATGGGTAGTTCTTTAAATCAAGAAAATTTTCCGATGACCTTCCTAATGCACAAGATTAGTTAAAACATATGTGAAGAAGTTACAACTAGCCATTACACTCATGAAAGATACTTATGTTGGTTAAAACAAGTATTCTTTGACACATAATCACTCATGCTTAGAATAAATATTCATTGATACGCAAGCACTTGTGACTAAAACGATGGCTCTTTTACAAACAATCACTTTTGGCTATGTTTGTCAAAAAATATTCAATAATTAATTTTTTTGTTTTTGAATTATTCTGAAAACTTATCATCACCAATCTAATATATTATTAAAATAATAATTAATTATTTGTGTATCTTATAGTTTAAACATGATTCACATAATCGAGTAAATTTTAAAATAATCAATTATCTTAATTATGATAAATGATAATTGATTACAAATAAAAATAATAATTATACGTGAATGCTTAGTTACTATTATAATCGAAAAGATTTAGAATAATCAATTATATATTAACATAATAGACTTTTTATTACTTTCTTTAGTTAAAAAATACTTTAAAAAAGGTTTTAATAATTATGAACCAAAATATTCTTAATAAACTTATGGATGTAGTACGTAGAAATCTTAGACTAATGTATGATTCATAACCACTGAACATGAAAATAACATCTAAATGAGTAAATTATACATCTAATTCAGTCAAACACATTTAACTTTTATTTTACTTTTCATCTATTTTCATTCTACCATCAAACTTTTGTCATTTACATAGATACGTGACGATGGTAGCATTAGCATACATTGATTGACTTTGGAGCATTGGGTTGGCATTAGCATCTAGATGGTTCAGAGTGCAGACTTTGATCGGCCCATTTGTTTATATATAATATTCCTTGTACACCTTTTATGACTGCCTCTAGCCACCACCCAGTTTCCCTCATTCAACCATCTAATTTAAATATTCATATTTTTCTATTACAAACATATAGAGATTTGTTTTCCAAATCTTCTAAAGATATTTTCAAGAACCTTTTTTACAATTATTTAAAAAAATTATTCGTATACGATTAAAAATAACAGTTTAATAAGGTAAATGATGTAGGTTTTACAAATTAATTTATAAGTTTAAAAGAATTTTTTCCTTTTCTCTTTGAATGTTAATTAAAGAAGATAACAAAATAATTTAATTAAAACTACAAACTAACTGTAAAATAATTAAAACTACATACTCACTAGAAGAACGCTCATTTAAATAATGCGGGTTCAACTTAATGGTTCATTCAGCATAAGGATGATATGGATGTTTGTAAGTTAGCTTTTATAAAAAATTAAAATTTGATTAAAAAAAATATTAATGTATTTGTAATATATATAAAAAAAAAGAATCGGAAGAAATAATTTTGTATTTTTTTATTAAGTTGTTTCTTCGTGCATCCCATCAAATTTCTTCTTGTATCTCATCTCGTCAATTTTGAAATTTAATTTTCATAACATAAAAGTCAATTCCAAAATGAAAATTTACAACATCAAAAACAAAATTCTGAAATAACCTTTACCTTTCGAAACCTTGAACAACTATTTTGACTTTCAGAATTCAATTTTTGGAATTGATGGGGTGCAACAATAAATTTGAGGAGTGTAGGAAAAAAATATTCTTTTTATTATTATGCGGGCTTGCAGACTGACCAGTTTCGTTCTTGGCCCATGTGGATTGCAAGTTATCCAGGACAAACCTAAGTCAAAATAGTGAGTCTATCCAGCATTTTTCATAACAGACTATAAGTCAGCTTCTACAGCTCACCTCGCATTATCATTCGTATTAGAAGTGTAATTAACAAAATTGAATACATACATTAAAAACCAAAAGATAAGAAAATCTTATAAATCATATCATTATTACATGGTTTTTAAAAAATCTACAAGACTTCTTTTATGTCAAAATAAACATTTAAAAATTCATTACCACCCAAGATTGTAGGCTAACAAATTTAATAACGAGAGTGTTGTGGGTAGAAAAGAATACCGTAAAAGTATTGATTATACTTAAATCAACCATTTATACCATACTTTTTTGGTATTTGTTTTCTTCTGCACCCAAACAAATTCATCTTGTACTTCATAATTTTTTAAAAGATTGTTTTATCCTTTCTAAAAATAACTTCTAAATTATTTTTTCTGAAATGTTTCCATAACATGTTTTCTAATATATTTTTGGAAAATATTTTTCAAAATGTGTTTTATATCTTTTGAAATGTGTTTTTCAAAATAAATTTTTCAGAATATATTCTGAAAAGAATTTTAGAAAATAATAGAATACGTTCTCTCAAAATTTTGTACGGTTTCTCCCATTTCACAAGAGGTACGTAACACCGTTTCCTTACCCTGATTTTCATACATTACTTGCATCTTGCAACCTTCTAAAGTTTGTGACTAATGTAACTTCGTTTCCTATGATAAAATAGGTCGAAAAAGATAGAAAGCACCCTTGCCTCTTATCACTAGATTAATATTTCATGTGTTTTTGAACACCCTTTCATATTTCGCTGCTTCCTGTGAACACTAAAATATGTTCAATCACAAAGATCCTTCTGCACTTGTATTTTATTTCTTGCTATCAGTCTCCGTTTCAATTGTATAAATTGAAACTGCTAATGTGCTCTTTACCTCATTCTGATCATTAACCATTGTAGGAGGCAATTAACTAGTCCAATAACAATAAAACTGTGAAATGAGTCATCTGGTTGTATTTCTGATCTATTTACTTTGGATAACGAGTAAGTGAAATTACATTCATTTTCAGCAACAAAATCTTATTTCACAAAATGACACCAATTTTATGAGTCTACAGGAACAAAAGTATCAAGCAATATTGGTGTGAACTATGGCCAACTTGGGAACAATTTACCCTCTCCACAACGGTCCATTGAGTTGCTAACATCAATGAAAGCTGGCCTTGTGAAGCTCTACGATGCCAATCCTGAGATTTTGAGGCTTTTATCAACCACCAAGCTAAAAGTTTCCATCATGATCCCAAACAATGAAATTGCAGGCATTGCTACAAACCAGAGCATGGCTGATGAATGGGTGAGGAACAACGTCCTCCCCTATTACCCTAAAACATTAATCCGCTACCTACTCGTGGGCAACGAAGTGTTGAGCTACAATTCAGAACAAGGGCACCAAATGTGGAATGATCTTGTTCCAGCAATGCGAAACATAGAAAGATCCCTGAAGGGTCAGAACATCAGAGACATCAAAATTGGCACCCCATTAGCCATGGACGTGTTGCAATCAACGTTCCCACCTTCAAGCGGCACATTCAGACCTGACGTGAGAGACACTGTGATGGCACCAATGCTGAAGTTTCTAAACAGAACCAAGTCTTTCTTCTTCATTGATATATACCCCTATTTCCCGTGGTCGCAGAACCCGCATAACATCAGCATTGACTTTGCTCTATTGAGGGGAAATTCCAGCATAAGAGACCCTGCCACTGGCTTGCTCTACACCAATTTGTTGGACCAAATGCTTGACTCACTCATCTTTGCCATGTCTAAACTGGGGTACCCCAACATCAACCTCGTTGTATCCGAAACAGGTTGGCCTAACTCCGGTGATGAAGAAGAACTTGGAGCAAACACATTCAATGCTGCCACATACAACCGCAACCTCATCCTCAAAATGTCAACAAAGCCACCCATTGGAACCCCAGCTAGACCCGGAGTGGCAATACCTACCTTCATCTTTTCACTGTTCGATGAAAACGAAAAGCCTGGTTCAGGAACAGAGCGACACTGGGGCTTGCTACACCCTGATGGAACCCCAATTTATGACATTGACTTAACAGGAAAACATCCCATCACAAACTCTGCACCATTACCAGCCCCAAAATCACAATTCACAGTATAAAAAGAAAGGTGTTCTGTGGGGCTGCAACGGAAACGCAAGAAGCCCATTCTAGTGAAAAACCCTAATAGTATAGTTAAAACTATTAAAGATATTTTGTAAAGAAATCCAACAAATTGTGGACTCATATGACAAAGACTTTAATAGATTCAAAGGTTAAAATGATAATCCTACAGTAAACATTCTGAGAATCTCAGGGCACTTAAATGGCAACAATATCAAAACAGTACAATGTTCAGCCCTTATGCTTAGATTAGAAAATCAAGATTACTTTCACATAGAGAGATGACACAATATGTTTAACTTCACTCAAGAAACCAAAGCTTATAAACTCAATTACAGAATTAAATTAAATTACACAACTTTAGAAGTGACACTCTTGAAGCCCAAAAGCGATAACTTAATTGATAAAGCGTTTAATAAAGAGCTACAACTTGAAATTATCTATACAGAGATGATAGGATGGAGATTAAGCACGCTCGCCCCTGATACGTCTGGCGAGTTGGATGTCCTTGGGCATGATGGTCACGCGCTTGGCGTGAATGGCGCAGAGGTTAGTGTCCTCAAAGAGACCAACGAGGTAGGCCTCGGCGGCCTCCTGGAGGGCGGAGACAGCGGAGCTCTGGAAGCGGAGGTCAGTCTTGAAGTCCTGCGCAATCTCACGAACCAAGCGCTGGAACGGGAGCTTCCGGATCAGAAGCTCTGTGCTCTTCTGGTACTTCCGAATCTCGCGGAGAGCCACCGTCCCCGGCCTGAATCTGTGCGGCTTCTTCACGCCGCCGGTGGCCGGAGCAGACTTTCTAGCGGCCTTCGTCGCCAGCTGCTTGCGCGGAGCCTTTCCGCCTGTGGACTTGCGAGCGGTTTGCTTCGTACGGGCCATTGAGATGAGGGAGTTGGGACAATTATATGGGTTTTTCTGTGAATTCAGTAGTTGTCTGCTTGAGGTGAGGATATTGGGTGTGTTTTATATAGTGAGAGATTTTGAAATTGGGGTTTGTGCGCCAAGAACGTGAGAACAATGAAAACTTTTGACCGTTAATTTTTCGGCTATGGACGGGTGTGATTTGTTTAAAGGTGTGGCACTGCGCGGATCGGTGACGTGGCTGAGTTGTCATTGGTCTAGTGGTAATCGAAGGTCAAGATTGAATTTCGTAATACTTTCTAGCTAGTTTCATCAAAACGGGGGGTGGAACCTTTAGTGGATCACGTTGGCTATGGATATTGATACATGGGATTGCTTTCTGAACCCCCATAAGTTCCTCCTACACTCTATTGGAGTGTGTAAAATACGGTTTTTCTTCTAAACCAATGTGCATCATCTTTAGTTTTTCCCCTTTCTCTCAATGTTCAATGTTTGTTTCTCGCTCTCTAATCTCTTAGTTCCTTTCACTCTTTGTTATTATTGTTGTCATTGTTACCATCACCGTCATTCATTAGTATCATCACACTGTCACCCATTAGTATCACCATTATTATTATTGTCGTCACATATTTTATTATTGTTATGAATGGTATGATTTTATTATTTCATTTATGTGGGTTCTTTGATATTTGGATTATCCAATCTAGGTCATTTTTAAATTATGCAATCCAAGAATGAGTTTCACATGTGATTTTCTGGATGTGAAACTCAAGTTGCACACTCCAAAATATAAGTTAATTGTGAAAAAAAAGTTGTGACATATTTTGTATATTTGATCTGTTTTGGAATTTATTTGAATTTATATGATATATTATAATCTACACATATATTGATGGAATACCCTTTACTAAAGAACCAACAAATAGAGTCATGGTCAAGAGAATACAGGAAGATTGGGACTCAGTTAACCTTACTAGGTCAAACTCTTATCGTTATGGGTCAAACTTTAGTTTGTATATTTGTATATATTAGAATAGGTTTTTGTGGGCCTTGTATTGTTCCAAGTAGTATAGAATAATTTAACCTTGAAATTGGGTCGAGTAGAGTAGGATTTTTAGGCTTGTATTTGGACTTATAGTAGATTAGGGTTAGATTATGATTTTATAACCTAGTTGGGATTTAAATTTAGCTTCCAAAAAGTTCTAGAGAAACCCTAGGTCGGTCGTAGCAATGAATAAGCACATCATTAGGGTTTAAGGATGCATGTCTCCTTTTTCACTCATGTTGAAAGCATGAGTGGTCATTTGAGAAGTATAACTTCTTTAGGCACATTTTTCAAAGGGAATTCAAGTTTTGAATTTCTCACGCTTTTCTTTCCTAGGTTATAAATAAGAGTGTTTGCCAATTGTAGAAATTCCTTATGAATGATTAATGGAATGTTGTCTAATTTTGGTCATTGCTTGTTCATGAGTCCTTGTTAGGTTAGTCTCCTTAGTAGATTTAAACTTATACTCCTTCCTACTTTAGTTGGTCTCACCTCTCATCTAAACTCTCTTCTAATCCACTCAAAGTCACCAAAAAAAACTTCCTAGGTTTAAGGATGCATGCCTCCTTTTTCACTCATGTTGAAAGCATTAGTGGTCATTTGAGATGTATAACTTCTTTAGGCACCTTTTTCAAAGGGAATTCAAGTTTTGAATTTCTCACGCTTTTCTTTCCTAGGTTATAAATAAGAGTGTTCGCCTATTGTAAAAATTCCTTATGAATGATTAATGGAATGTTGTCTAATTTTGGTCATTGCTTGTTCATGAGTCCTCGTTAGGTTAGTCTTCTTAGTAGATTTAAACTTATACAACTTCCTACTTTAGTTGGTCTCACCTCTCATCTAAACTCTCTTCTAATCCACTCAAAGTCACCAAAAAAAACTTCTAGTACATTGCTTCTGTTCCACTTTCCACCTCCAACCAAAGAAGAAAAATCAACTTTAAGAAGTGGAATGCTATCATATATGGCTAGGACAAAAGATTGTGTCTCTCAAACTAATGTTAGACAAAGACGTGTGGCATTGATCCATAAAAGTGATTGTGTGTTAGTTGTTGATGTCAGTGGTGCAAATGTAACGGATGTACATGCACGAGGACCTGGTCATGGGGAAGGATATCCTAGAAGACTATTCGATACATGTCTTTTGGTTAATTACATTGATCATGTTGCCATGAGACTGTGATATGGTGAGGTAAGAAACAAAATTTAATTAATTGTCATGTTGTTTATGTGGTCTTCTTTGTACTAACAAAACACCCACACGTTTTTTGTTAGAATCGTGGGGAATTAAAGTTTGTCTCACATGGTTGGACGTTAAATAAAGTAGGGATCCCACAACGATAAATAAAGGTTGCAGTGCTTAATTTTGGGTTGTTATCGCTCTGTAATATCAATTATGAGATGGATGACAAGGGATTGATATCTACCTTTGTCGATATGTGACATCAATAAACAAACAATTTTCACCTTCATTTTGGTGAGATGGTCATCACCCTCGATGATGTCTATACATTGCTTCATATCCTTATTGTGAGACAATTCTGTAATTACGTATCGTTGGACACGACAACAACTACAATAGTCTTGGTTGAGTTATAAGGTGTGGACATGGCTTACACCTCAGTGGAGATGATGCAATCTTGTGGTGCACATGTGAGACTAAGTTAACTTTATGAGATGTAAGAGGAGTCTTGTTTTCACTGCAGATGGGACTATGTTGTAAGGTCTTATTTTTTGCATCTTGTGGGATGCACACTTTTTAGTGATAAAAGTGCACCATCAATTAATGCATCATACATCTTTTCAACAATTGGCGTATATGTGAAAGATATTTCTATGGAGTTTCCACATTGACATTCATGTATCAACAACTAGTAGAAAACAATTATGCCCAAACAAAGCAGTTGGATGGTTATGCTATAACATCCAAACTATTATAAAAATATTTGTTATTTAATTAGAAATTGTTGAAACTCATATGATCTAAGTTGTAGATGGTTTACATTCTTCTAGATGGTTTGATGATTTGTAAACATTGTGTAAATGTTTTAATGATAACAAAAAAGTTCTAAGTGTTTTATATATTTTGTATGAATGTTTGTTAATCATCTAAACATTCTAACAAATATTTTGTACAACTACAAAACACAACAAATGATCTAAGAAGATGGTGTTAGAGAGTCTGATAAGTGTCATATTCAGTAATATTTCATACAAAAAAATAGGAACTTATGAATTTTAATTGATAAAATAATTATAATTCAGCCTCTAATTTAGGAATTTTAAGCTTTTTACATATTTTTTTATTATAAAATGAATAAGAACGATTTATTCTCAGTTTTCTTTTTTTTTTCAAAAATTTAAGAAGGGATAAAGCATATGAATACTAAATTATGAATAAAGATGTCACTTAGTCCAAACTCAATTAAATTAAATAGAATACGTGATACATAACTCTAGATATTATAAAAATGAACTTAAAAATAAAGGCTTAAAAAGAAAATAAAAAATATACTTAAAAAAATATATTAAGAGTAAAATAAAAATAAAATCAAACAGAAAATTATAATTGTAAAGAACTAACTAAAATACTTTAAATATAACTATGTAAACTTACGTAAAAATAAAAAATAAAAACTAAAATAAAATAAAATAACAAAACAAAACAAAATCAAAATCAAAATAAAAACAAAACAAAATAAAATAAAATAAATACCGTAAAAAAAACAAAATCTTTTTAAAAAAATATTAACATAAAAAAAACAATTTACAAAAAAACATATTCACTTCTAAACAAAATAAAACTTTAAACATATTCAAAACTAGAAAAAAAAAAACAAAATATTTACAAAAAATATTCAGATTTAAAAAGACAATTTAATAAAACATTATTCACATTTTAAAAAAATAAAAACTTTAAAAATATTCACATTAAAAAAAATTGAAAAAAATATTCACTACACTAAACAAAATTATTATTTTTTACATTTAAAATTAAAATCAAATAAAAGAAAACAAATTTAAAATAAATATGAAAATTAAAAAAATAAAAACAAATCTAAACAAATTTGCAATTAAATAATATGAACAAAAATAAAACTACACAAAAAATAAACAATTAGAATATTCACAATATTTAGGAATTTGTATTAAAAAATTCAATTGTTTTAATTGTTTCCCGGATGTTGTCAGAAGTAATAATTTGTCCCTAAGGATAGATATCGAAACCATAAGGAATAGTTGAATAATCTGAATAATCAAGTAAAAGATTCATTAAATAGAAAACAAAATAATAAGTTTGTTGGAATTTGTTATGATTGCAATGATTAATAAGAAAACAAGCCAAAGAGTTTGTTATTTCAATTAGAAAAATAGGGATTGATGTTCATCATTCTCACTTTTTTGTATTTTGATTATTATGACAATATTGTATCCTTTGATTGATATTGATACCCGTATAAAAATCATTTTTATCGATTCCTCGCATATAAAATTATTAAGGATGTCTCCTAAATATCAATTTCTCGTATATTTATAAAAACTTCTTATCACTGAGATCAGACGTTTGATAACAATTAACATTTCAAATTTATTCCTAGCATTCAAATATGTTAAGCATTATGAGTTGGGTCAGAAACTTAGAAGTACTTTTCAGTCAAATCTAAGGATCAATATCATGGTAAACCAAGCATTACAAACAAAATGACAATATCAATCATCAATCAAAAACAAAATATTATGTTTAAATATCACCTCAATACATAAGAGTTTGAACATATTACTCTCAATCCCAAAGGGTAGAATTAGCCACACATGTTAACTGTTACAAACAGGGAGAGCAAGAACAAAAGATCCAGGATGTTTCTCCTTGACGGTTGCCTCCTCTAGGGTTTCTAACACCTTCTATTCTCCCAATTGGATTCCAATTCACTCAATGGTGTTTTTCTCTCAATCTTTTCTTGTTTAGGGTTGTGCCTCAAGTCTCCTATTAACCTAATTGAGTTTGTGTTATGTGACTTCTCGCTTGGGTGTTATTGGGCTCGCTTAGGCGAGTTGCACGAAAAAAAGGCCCAACATCACTGGAGTAATCTCGCCTAGGGAAGATTGAGCTCGCTTGGGCGAGATCCTCTGGGGGCGTTTGGCTTAGGCGAGTTTGGGCGAGCTTTGGTGAGTACTGGTGTGTTCCAACTTTTCCTTTTTAGCTTTATATATTCTCCTTTCGCCCAATCATCTTCATTCTTCCTAGAATCCTGAAATTAACACAAATTTGGGAATAAATAGTTCTTATTCAAATTAAAATCACAAAACATGTAAAAATGTATAAATTCATATATTATGGGTTATCTTATGGTGATTTTATCAATTAATATTCATAAGTGTTGGTATTTTAATATGAAATATTACTGAAATCTGGCACTTATCAATGATCAACAAAAATAGAACCAACTTGTTGGACTTGATTATTTGAGTTATTGACATTCTTCAAAATATCTGAAAGAATTTGATATTGATGTTGAGTGATACGAAGATCTCCAATATTATTCTGTTTATTCTGATCTAGACCACCAGAATTTTCCTCTTGGGTAACATTATTGTTGGCTTGAGAAAACATACCATGTTGTGGTCTATATCCCAGTGCATATCCATGTTTCTTGTAATAGATATCAATAACAAGACCAGATCTATTGCAATATGTACAAATCTTTCTGTTAGTGTTACCAAATTTAGAACATTTGCTATCTTGGATAGGAAAATCGTTTATCTTAAAGCAAATAGCCTCATTGTGACCAAATTTTCCACATTGTACTAGTATAAGTAACATGATTAACATTCTTGATATTAGCAACTAAGACATTATTGTTAAACTGACGTTCTTGCTGAACAACAAACAATTTTTTTTAGTTGGTGGGAATAGGTTCCATGAGAAGAACTTGAGCTTTATGTTATGGTATTGATCATTAAGACCTCATAAAAACTGCAATTCTTGATCCTCCTTTGTTCTTTGAGTTATAATGGATGAAACGTTGTAGGAACATTTATTTTGGCAAGAGCAAATAGATTAGGCCTAAAATTTTCTAATTCATTCCAAATAACCCTAAGTTTAATGAAGTAATCAGTAATAGGGAGGTCACCTTGGTTAAAGGAAGAAGCCTCCATTTGAAGGTCAAAGATGTGAGATAGACCCCCCGGTGAAAAAGGTGCCTTAAGATTATTCTAGATATCCAACGCCTTATTCATCCATATGATACTCTATCGTATTGGAACAGAGATCAAATGCACAAGCCATGACACCACCATGTTATTATAGCATGTCTAGGATGAGAAACAAGAGTTTGTCTCAGAAGGTTGAAGTGTGGTACCATTGACGAACTTTATCGTATTCTTTGCGCTTAACACAGTGATAACTGATCGACTCCAAGAGTGGTAGTTCGATGAGTCAAGAACAGGAGATACAATGGGAGTCACAGGATTTTAATTGGGATGTAGATACAAGAAACTGTGAGCAAGATCTTGGAATGTGATTTTTGTTTTGATTAGGGTTAGGGTTTTCACTTCGATCAGGGTTTTCGTTAGCCATGGAACCAAAACTTTAACACTACAAAAACCTTGTCAACAAAAGAAAAGAAAAGTGTATTAAAAAAGGAACAAAATAGAAAATTGCAAAAAAAATGATATTGGAAGAAAGAATCAGAGTGCGTGCACCATAGCTCTTCACGATGAAGAGCTATGATACCATATCAGAGAGCAAGGAGCAGGGTTATCTGCGCATAGTTGTGACATTTACAAAGGCAACAGAGAAAAACCCTCGAAGCTTTGATGGTGAGGGAAAAGAAGAAACAAAGAATCAAAGAGGAACAACGTGAGGGAGAAGGAGAGAACTTGAGAGAAAAGAAGAGAATTAAAAAAAACTTTATTAATCTAAATGAAATGTGAAAACCTAAAAAACAAAGTATATGTAGGAGGTGCAAAAAGAAAAATACGTAATAACTTAATAAAAGCCTAGGTCGGTTCTATACGCCAAAAAAAGAAGAAGGAATAATACAAAATAAATTATTTTGTCACCATTATTGGCCAATTTTATATGCATTAGACCTTAGATGCAGATGGGTGAATGACTTGTTGTTAGATTCCTTGCGTGTTGATTGTTGAGTTGCAACTGAAGAGACAAGGCACTACCAGGGTGCTCATGTGCGCTTGAGCTAGTTGAGAGAGGCATATGAGGACACATGCTTAATGAGGCAATGGATTGTAGCTGCCAGAGCTTTTGCTTCACCTTGTTGGTTGCACCATCTTCGTCGACAAGAGTGCTACTTCAGTTAGTGTGACACACCTAGGCTTTTTGTAGATTTGAGGCTAATGGGGGATATGCGTGCGCCAACTGCCTTAACCCACATGTATGAGCAACTAGGAGATTGTAGCTACACAAAGACTATGCAACTAGTTGGTTATGTGACTTTGTTGCAAGATTGAATCTACAGGCATTTCCCCTCTATAAGCATGGATGTGTGCGGTCTGAGTATTCTGAGCAGGAACCCTGTTGTATGATGTATGAGGTTGGAAAAGTTACTTCAGTTGCAGTTGTAAGATTGCAGCTAGATACAATGACATTACTTGACATTCGGTTTTCCCCATACAAGGAGCATAAGGAATAGTCCATTTGAGTGGATATTTTTGTTCTCAGGTTATATTAGGATTAGAAGTTGGAGACAATTGCACTTGCTTGAGCGTGTTCTCTATCAGTATGAATATGTGCAAACGACGTAGACCACCACCATTGTAAATGACAACCACCCACGCAGAAGGAGCTCACTAGTGCAACTTTTTTTTCAAATAAAAGTGTTGAGGACAATTGTGGAATTTAAAAATGTTGTTGGGTGTAGGTTAAAATTGATCTGGTGTAGAAAGAATTTACCTTTGTTTGCATTGTGGCAAATTCTTCCTACACCATATCAATTCGAACTTGCACCTAATTTGTTAAAGAAATGATAAAAATGCTCATGTGAAGTGACAAAAATGACCTTAAATGAAAGAATGGTGTGGATAAAAAAATACTTCCAAAACCATTTTTCTAAAATACATTTTTGGATTTGGATTTCCAAAACACATTTATGAATTACGGAAACTCTTTTCCACAATGCATTTCCAGATTTTATGTTATGGGTATTCTTTTCCAAAATGTATTTTTTAACATTTCTGATTTACTTTTTTGGAATGAGATTTTGATTTTTAAATTGTATTTTTTGAATTCCAATTTTTTTTTTATCTGAAATAGAGGGTGTGGAGAAAATAAATACTTCCAATACCATTATTCTGAAGTACATTTCTGGATTTAAATTTCCAAAACACATTTATGAATTATGAAAATTCTTTTCCATAATGTATTTCCATATTTTGTGTTATGGATTTTCTTTTCCAAAATGTATTTTTGGCATTTCTGATTTACTTTTCTGAAATGAGATTTTAATTTTTAAATTGTATATTTTGAATTTCGAATTTTTATATATGAAATAAAGGGTAATTTTAAAAAATTTGAAGGATGATATGATACATGTTCAAATTGGTATGGTGGAGAAAGAATTTTCTTGCATTGTTTAACTACACAACTTGGGCATCCCAATACCTAATGAGCAATAAAGGCAATTGCTTATGCACCCAGTGATTTTACACCTACACCTAATTAATTTTTGAAATTTCTAAAATTACCTCTTATTGTGGAACTAAAATTTTGAAATTAAAAAATATATTTTAGAAAAAAAATCTGAAATAGATTTTTATGTTTGGAAAATAAAATTTTGAAATAAAGTTAGAAAATCAAAATCTCATTTTAGAAAAATAATTCCAAAATAAAAAAAGCTGAAAAAATAAATATTCTGGAAAACAAAATTCAAAAACATATTAAAAAAATATTTCAAAATTTGAAAAAACCTTTCGAAAACTCAAATGTAAAAATATATTATAAATATCAAATCCAGAATACATTTACCTACAATAATACTATTTTAAAACTATAGAGGGCATTTTGATATTTTGCATCAATGATTTAATATGGGTAAAATTTATTGAGTGCAGAAGGCATTGCCAATAATAAATAGAAGAAGAAAATATATTTTTTCTATCATGCTGTTTTTAAATTGTGTTTTCTTTATTAGAATAATTTGTAACTAAATTCTTCTTCTGAACAGCAATACCCTCCAAGACAAAAAAATACATTAAATTCTTCAAAATCAAAATCAAAATCTTATCTTTATAAAACCCATTTCTTTATTAGCGAACAATACGAAAAAGATCAAACATTAAATGTGATGTCAACTTGTTATATTATTCCACAACTATATTATTATTTTTTCAAAGTATATTTATTATTTTTCAATCAAGTCTTGATTAGATAGTGGCATAAAATATTTTTCTTCTTGACTGGATTTTTTCAGTCCACTAATATGACTCATACTGATACTATATCTTACGCAGGAATACTTTTAAATTAGTACATATAATCATATATGATAATACATCTTATTAAGCTGATTAACAATAATTACTAACTAATGCCGATAAAAAAACAGTAATTACTAACTCTTAACGGAGAGAATGTTTAACTACTAACATGTGTTTATAGTTTGTTTATTAACTGGAAACCAAAATCGAAAAAAAAAACTAAAAATGTTAAACCTTTTCTGATTACAAGGAAAGAAGAAATAAATAATTTAATATAGGGTTTTAAAATATATTTTTCGTTCCAATAAATTTATAGTAAAATTGGTTTTTTCCTAGTTCAAACTTTTAGACGTTCTAAAATATGTTATAATATTATAAATTATAATATATTTTATGTTAAAATTCGTTTTTTACATAAAAAAACAAATAATACTAATGACTCATTTTAATTTTTTTTATTATAAATATTTGGAAAGTCTAAAATTTGGACTAAAAACAAAAATAAACATATTTAACATTTTTAATATATCATTCAATTTTTTAAAATTAAAGCAAGTAAAAGAATACAAATAACATTTGTTTTTGTCATTTCTATAAATCCAATCATAACCTTACAGAAAACATTTAGCATAAAATGAGGGTAATGTGATGATAAGATCTGTAGTGAGTTCCTATTTGTTGGCACAAAGTTAAGACTTAAGACCACACACCACAACCACATCCTTTCATGTCATCTTTGAGAAAATAGAGGATCATGGTTATCCATGTGACTGGTCTGGTTTGAATGATGTTAAGATTCTCCAATAATCAGATTATCTTAAACAAGGATTAGTGAATCCACTAATAGGTTTGAACAAAAAGTATCAGAGTTAAAAATGATTGGTGCATATAAATTTGTAGAACAAGTATCTTTTCTTTTATCACAAATAGAAAAATTAGTAATGATTTTTTTATTATTATTAAATACCACATGTTTTATTTTTCACTTAGATACAAGAGAAAATAATGAAAAATAAAAAAGATGTGACATTTTTAAAATTATTATTTTCTTAATAATTACAAACGTAGTTTTATAGTTGTGTGATTACTTAATATTTATTTATTTATTATTTTTGAAAACAGAACTTTATTTTATTTTCATATTTTTTTCTCTATTTTTTCTTACATTTTCTTTCATTTTTATTGTTTATAAACCATGTTGAATCTATAAATAGAGCAACAAATTCAAAATGGAATATGTTTGATGGTAGTGGAAGGCTACTTTATTCCTTCCTTGCCCTATATCTTTCACCTTACTCATCAAATACCACAATTTCATATTTATTTCTCATGTTTTGTTCCGAAAAGGAATAAACTTTTCTTTTCTCTTCTTTTTACCTTTTTGACCCTTTTCCAACAGTGCCTTGATGGTTACCTCGTAAGTTTGGCAAAGCAAATGAGAAAAGGGATAAAAGGCAAAAATAAGAAAAAAAATCTATTATTTATTAAAATAATTGACTAAATCAACGGTTAAGAAGTAACAACTTTAACATTTTTATTCTTTCAATAATATATAATGTCAAGATTATAAGAAATATATCAATTATTAAATTTATACCTTTAATTTATTGTAAAGCTTATTAATGAAATTCTCTCTTATTCCTCGCATAGATGTATTTATTGGTGTATTAATTAATCCATATAAATTACATTTATAGATGATAATTTATCACTTAAATTACTTGGAAGACCCAATTTCTATACTTTAATTTTTTTTCATTATTGCATGTACATCTTTCATTTTTTTTTTTTTTTTTTTTTTTTTTTTTTTATTTTTTTTTATTTTTTTTTTTTTAATTTTATTTTTTTTTTTTTTTTTTTTTTTTTTTTTTTTATTTATTTTTTTTGTT
>Ga0123342_1005249_pt1 | contig 19004 bp, 20 predicted proteins | sample Turbeawhitnodule_FD_89960 | JGI IMG/M metagenome (GOLD analysis project Ga0123342, IMG submission 89960) | Root nodule microbial communities of legume samples collected from Mexico - Turtle bean Mexico white nodule | ecosystem: Host-associated > Plants > Roots > Nodule | place: Mexico: Nepantla... | reverse complement strand
TGAAACACAAATGAAACTCAAAGTTCCCTCCAAATTCAAATGCAAATTGGTGCCACCTAGTCATGAAGTAAGTGTGATCCACTTCCTATTTTCAGCACCTCCTAAAATGCGTCTACACCCCCCCTAACTATTCACACTTATTATTTAATATTCACACCTCCTACAACTATACAAAATTAATTCAAATGATGCTCTTTTATTTAATGCTTGGCCTTGGGCTTCTTGGGCTTTGGCCTTCTTGGGCTTGGGCTTTGGGTTTGGGCCTCATCTTTTGAAAAGACTAATAAGAAGAACTTTAAATGATTTGGCCCTTATCCATTCTTTCTATTAACAACATCTTTTTTATTCTCATGAGAAAGTGATAGGCAAACAAGTTGCAATGTAGACAGGGAACAAGATGTTCTTGTATTTGTCCATGAGCACGAAGAAATGTCTAGCACAGAAGGAAACCAGCATGGATGATATGGAGACGAAGAGAGAGCTGAGGCCGAAGATGAGCTTCAAGGGCAAGCTCATCTGGAAGTCCTGGAACTGTTTTCGTGAGGTCAGGATCGCCAATAACATTATAAGGGCGGTCACCGAGAAGCAGACCCCGATCAAGGACGCGATGGCGAAGAGGTCCAAAGCCGACTGCCCTTCTAGCTTGGGCTTTGCATTGTTAGTGCCTCCGGGGACGAAGGTGGAGGTGGCGAAGGAGACGCCGACAACAAGGATAGCCACAACAGAGCAGGAGTTGGAGGTTTCCTTCATCCACTCCGAGCTCTCCTACAGCAGGTTTTCGTGGTTCTCCTTGAAGACTTCTCCATCGGTTTTATTGGCCTTGTTTGTTCTGAATGTGAAATGTTTCGGCACTAGGTCTCTAACATACTGCATCAATGCAAGCATGCATGAGCATGCAAATTAATCATAAATTCGTGTGTTTGTGTTACATTTGCAAAGTTTGACTTGGATAATATTATGAACGTGAAAACATGCATACCTCATACCACTTGATATCCTACATCATTTGCATGGCAGCACCAGCAATCTGCCAAGTCCTTTTAGTGTTGGTAGTTGTACCTGAACCTAAATGCAGCACAGTATTCTCCATTTCATCCACTTCCAAAATTAAGTTATCAAACAATTTCTTATCCAAAATCTTCAATTTCTCAATAACTTTGGTTTGCTGTTCTTCACTGCCACAAGGAACACGTTTTCGTTGTTGGAGTTGGTTTCATGCACAACACTTGGAATTTTGGATTGAAGTTCAAACACAATCTCCACAATGCCGTTTTTTACAGTAGTAAAAAATGTAGTCTCCTTCTTATCAACGTGGTGTTCTCCAAGTTTGTATTTGATGTTCTTCATTGCCACAACCAGCAGGTTTTCCTTCTCAGGGTCGGTACTCTCATTGAGGGCAGTTTGTACTTTGTTTTGAAGCTCATTCACAAGGTCGACTGTGCCAGCTACACAAATGTTGTTTCCTTCTCCTCATTTTTTGTTGCAAATTATGTTCTAGTATTCTCTTGTTCACTCTGCCCTGAGCTAGCTGCATCCACCATTGCAGATATGTAAAGAAAGGAGGAAGATGAGACCAAATATTTAGATAATAATACAAATAACAAACATGGATTAGTGAAATTATAATGTTTGGTAATAAAGTGAAGTGATTATGGCTTACTCTCCAACTGTTCTTTGGTAAGAAAGAATGGGTCAAGGTAATTGTCTTCTCTGGTAAATTTCATGGATTGTTCACCTCCAGCAATTTCCATGTCCAGATAAGGTGTTTCCATCAAAATAGTCAAGAGCTGACCACCCCATTTGTGTTTTTGCTTTATCTTCTTTATTGCTTTCCAGTCCTCCAAGTTAAGTACATATCCATGGAAAAGACTAATCATTTATGATAAATAATCCAACTAGGTTATATTCAGTTAACTACTATAATCTTTTATATCGCAATAAGATTTTTGTGAATTTTATATAAAAATTCATCAACATACCTAGTGCAGTGACACCCCATCCTGAAGGCCTAAAGCATTTTAATGCAAATCGAACAATACTCTTTACAGACCGAACAAAAGTAACATACATTTGTTCCACAAATATTTGTGCTATCTTGCCTTCATTTTCTATATTCACTAAAATAATAACAACACAACTCAATCAATGACTGAATATGGTATATAAAAAATTAAAACACCTAGGTTAAAAAGTTGACTCCTCTTTTTATAGTCATTAGAAAGATATGGTAAAGAATAGAGTCAAAAGGATTACAATTCATTAACTTTGTAATTGGCCAATAAAAAAACCTTTGTAATTCTAAATCATAAAGTATACCTTTTAGAAAGAAAATTTTTAAAGAAATTAAAAATTTTAGAATTTTATAAGAATAAATTGATTAGTTAAAATTAGATCATTTCAAATTACAAGAGTGAAACTTTGATACTCATTTTAGTTCTTTTCTCTCAAAGTTATATATTTTTTTTCAAGTATGTAAACGCGAGTATTACATACGGATTTAATTCTGTATGTAAATTTTGGCACCAAAATATAAAATTTTGCAGTCAATGGGATTCGAAGTCAGGTTCCTTCGGATAACCCAAAGAAAATTTAACCACTACACTAAGCAAATGCTTTAGTATTATTATGATTTTTATTATACTTATTATTATTAATAATAATTATATTAATATGTAGAAATTATGTTAATAATAATAAAAATGATAATATGACCAAAGAACTTATCTGATCTAGTGGTTAACTCTTTCCTAGGCATTGGAAGGACTTGGGTTCGAGTCCTATCTTGCACCTTTTTTTTGGCTTTTCCTTTTCTTGGTGTTCTTTTTTTTTCATTGTTTTGTTTCTTTTGCTCCACAATCTTGACTAACTTTTTTGTAAACAATGCCTGACGAAAACCCTACTTTATCCTCCCCATCAGAACAACAAGTGAGTAGCTACTTGTTCTTACATCTGAGTGAGAATCCCGCTACCTCATTGGTTTTTCTATTTCTTGACTCAACCAACTACCATTCATGGAGGCAATCAATCATCCCAGTGCTTAGTTCCAAGAAAAAAAGTTGAATTCATTCTTGTCCACCAAAGGATAACCGTACTTTTTCGACTTGGTCCCATTGTAACAACATGGTCGTCTCCTGATTAGTCCATTTTGTCTCTGTCCCTATTAGGCAAAGTGTTATCGGAATGGATGTGACTCTTGATATTTGGAACAATTTGAAAATTAAATATTCTCAAGGAGATTTGTCTCGTATTTCTAATTTACAACTTGAGGGTGCTTCTTTAGACCAGGGTGATTTATCTGTTACGTGTTATTTTACAAAATTACGTATAATTGGAAAATTTCATATGTAACCCTATCTTTACGTGTTTTGTGAAATGTGCTTGTTCTATTGGAATTGTTATAAATCAACGACATTGTGAAGATTGTGCTATCCAATTTCTTAGGGGACTAAATGATCAGTATAGTAATATTCATTATCATGTCGTACTAATGAAGCCTATTCCACCAATACCAAAACAAAATCCTTTTTGTGCAACAAGAAAAACAATTGTCTATTCTTGTGCCCATTACTAATATTCATAGCCTCAATGCTAGTCGTATTGTTGCCCCTAATAGTACCCTGTGTAATTTTTGTGGAAAATATGGTCACACTAAGAATATATACTTTCGAAATGTTGGGTTTCCCACTATTGATGCGAAAACTTCTAAGTTTAATTCCACTAGAAAACTTTGCACTTATTGTAATAAAATTGGTCACATTGTTGACACTTGCTATAAGAAATATGAATTCCCACCTGGCTACAAGTCACCACTAATAGAACTACTCAGGTTCATAATTTAGTTACTGATGATGTTTCTCCTGAGAAATTTTCCAAAGAATAGGATATCAAAGATATTCATCTCACCTCTCAACAATGTTAGTTTCTATTTGTGTGTTGTTGTTTTTGTGTGTTTATATTGTTTTTACAATTTTTAATTATTTTTTTCAATTTTTTATTAGTTTTTTTTTAATTTCAATAAGTTAAATCAGTTTAGAATTGAGTAATTTTTCAATTTTTAATCTTTACATGTTTCCTAAAATTGTCATAAAATTCATTATAACTAGTATATAAGGTATTTGTGGAAATGTGTTCACTATGTTTGGTAGGTGTTTGAAAAAAATATCTTGAGTAGAATTATAGTTGTAATGTGCTTTGAGTGTTTTTTACTTTTGAGTTGATCATTAACAAGTTTTTTAAATTAGATTTTCATTGTGTCTTGTTGTTTTATTAAAATATTTTTGTCTCTTTTAAGATTCTATTATTTGGAAAATTGATTACTAATAGCATTGGAATATAAATTTTGTTGTAAATGAATAAGTTCATATATTTTATGTTAGCAGATATTAAAGCATGGGCCGAAAACATTAATAAGAATTCAACAACAATTTTCTCTTATTCACACTTGTGTCAAAACCCAGTTACATGCCTACAATCAATTTTAAAGAGTCAAAAAATCGTATCATTTACTCTTGTAGTTTTGGCTCTGTTGCACAGGAAACTTCCTAAGATAAATATTATGTATACATGGGACCGAGGATGACTTTTGTCCAATGTCTCTGTTTCTCCTACTTGCTGCAAAAAAATGAAAATATAGAGTTTCAAAGCTTCAAACCTATTTTTCAATATGTTGTGTTTTCAATCCTCAATCACCTATGAAATCTAGGGAAAAAGGTTTGATCACATAAACCTCATGGTTTGGTATATGCATCAATATCAATTATCAAAGTGGATGAATATTAACTTACAGATTGACAGTGAACAAGGGAAGTGGAATGACAAAATCATGTGGGTAGGTGAAAAATAACATTTGTCACTACTATGTTGTGTTTCGATCATTCTGGTTTACAAATCTATTGGTAGAATTTAAGGGAAGGATACAAATATTTCAATTTCACATCTTTGAAGACAAAGCTCAGCGTGTAAATTCTACTATGTGGGAAACAAATTGCATCATTTAGAATGAATTGAGTATGTAAATTGTTGTCTACATAAGACATTTTTGGATTCAAATAAGGATATATGGAAGGTTTACTCACTGTCAATGTGTTAAATAGATTTCTTAGCATCATATAGATTTTTGTTTTTCTTCTTTCTTTCTTTTTATACCATTGTGCAATCTAGTTGTCTTCTTTTCATAAATTTGTTATTAATGATAAAAAAATAATTAGTTAATATTTTATCTTTATTTTACATAGATAAGTTCTTCATACAAAATCAACTTATAAAACAAGACTTACATGTCTGTGGTTTTACTCAATTGGTGTAATTTTCTTTTTCAAATCACCAAAACGTGGTTGATTTTTTGAAAATACAAATTAGGATTAGTCATGATAATGTGCAACGACTTTACTATAGATGTGACACGTCACATATCAAGATAAAGTCGTGTCAAAGTGACACTACTTTAGTGTAATTTTTTTCAAATGAAGTGGTATCACGTTTTTATGACTTCAATTAGAAAAAGAAATACTCAAGTCATATCACCTTGACATATCACAAATTGTGTAACATTGACACCACTTTTTTAGTAAAGTCATTTTTTTAGTAAAGTTGTGTCACATTGTCATGACTAATCTAATTCGTAATTTCCAAAAAAATTTAACCCCTTTCAATGAATTGAAAAAATATGAGTAAAAATAAATACTTTGTTTAAAACTTGAATAAAGTGATGCAATGATTAAGAAGTGTTAAAAGAAAGTGTGGAAAGCAAAAGAAAAAGCTCTCTAGATTTTGCTGCTGCTAGTACTTGGTTGTGGGACCTTATGGAAAATGGCTCTAAGCAGATCAGCATAGAGAGGAAACTGCAGCACTGCATAGAAAGTGATAGGCAAACAAGTTGCAATGTAGATAGGGAACAAGATGTTCTTGTACTTGTCCTTCAGCACGAAGAAATGTCCAGCACAAAAGGAAACCAACATGGAAGAAATGGAGACGAAGAGAGAGCTGAGGCCGAAAAGGAGCTTCAACGGCAAGCTCATCTTGAAGTCTTGGAACTGTTTCCGTGAGGTCAGGATCGCCAGGAACATTATAAGGGCGGTCACCGAGAAGCAGAGGCCGATCAGAGACGCGATGGCGAAGACGTCGAAAGCCGGCTGCCCTTCTAGCTCCGGCTTTCCATTGTTAGTGCCTCCGGGGACGGAGCTGGAGGTGGCGAAGGAGACACCGGCGACTAGGGCAGCCACAACGGAGCATGAGTTGGAGGTTTCCTTCATCCAATCCGAGCTCTCCTGCAGCAACTTTTCATGGTTCTCCTTGAAGACTTCTCTGCTTGTTTTATTCTCCTTGTTGATTCTGAATGTGAAATGTTCCGGCACTAGGGCTCTCACGTACTGCATCAATGCATGCATGCATGACCATGCAAATTAATCATACATTCGTGTGTTTATGTTGCATGTGCAAAGGTTGACTTGGATAATATTATGAATGTGAAAACATGCATACCTCATACCACTTGAAATCCCACATCATTTGCATGGCAGCACCAGCAATCTGCCAAGTCCTTGCAGTGTTGGTAGCTGTACCTGAAGCTAAATGCAACACAGTGTTCTCCATGTCATCCACTTCCAAAATTAAGCTATCGAACAATTTCTTATCCAAAATCTTCTTCAATTTCTCAATAACTATGGTCTGCCTGTTCTTCACTGCCACAAGGAACACGTTTTCGTTGTTGGAGTTGGTTTCATGCACAACACTTGGAATTTTGGATTGAAGTTCAAACACAATCTCCACAATGCCGTTTTTTACAGCAGTCAAAAATGCAGTCTCCTTCTTGTCAACATGGTGTTCTCCAAGTTTGTATTTGATGTTCTTCATTGCCACAACTAGCAAGTTTTCCTTCTTAAGGTTGGTACTGTCATTAAGGGCAGTTGGTACTTTGTTTTGAAGCTCATTCACAAGGTCGACTAAGCCAGCTTTTGCTACCGACACAAATGTTGTTTCATTCTCTTCACTTTTTGCTGCAACTTTTTTTCTAGTATTCTCTTGTTCACTCTGCTCTGAGCTAGTTCCATAAGGCACTGCAGATATGTACAGAAAGGAGGAAGATGGGACCAAATATTTATATAGTAATACAAATAACAAAAATGGATTTGTAAAATTATAATGTTTGGTAATAAAGTGAGGTGATTATGGCTTACTGTCCAACTGTTCTTTGGTAAGAAAGAGTGAGTCCAATTTGTTGTCTTCTCTGGCAGATTTCATGGAAGGCATTCCTCCAGCCATTTCCATATCCAAATAAGGTGCTTTCATCAAAATATTCAAAAGCTGACCACTGCATTTGTGTTTTTTCTTTATCTTCTTTAATTCTTTCAAGTCTTCCAAGTTAAGTACATCTGCATTGAGAAGGCCAATCATTTATGATAAATAATCCAACTAGGCCAATCATTTGTGAATTTTATATAAAAATTCATCAACATACCTAGTGTAGTGACACCCCATCCTGAAGGCCTAAGGCATTTTAATGCAAATAGAACATTAGTCTTTACATACCGAAAAAAAGTGACATACTTTTGTTCCACTAATATTTGTGCTTTGTTGCCTTCATTTTCTATATTCACTGAAATAATAACAATACAACTCAATCAATGACTGAATGTGGTATATAAAAAATTAAAACACCTAAGTTAAAGAGTTGACTCCTCTCTTTATAGTCTTAAGAAAGATATTGTAAAGAATAGAGTCAAAAGGATTTCAATTCATTAACTTTGTAATTGGCTGATAAAAAAACTTTGTAATTGTAAATCATAAAGTATACCTTCTAGAAAGAAAATTTTCTAAGAAATTGAAATTTTTAGAATTTTATAAGAATAAATTGATTAGTTAAAATTAGATCATTTCAAATTAAAAGAGTAAAATTTTGATACTCATTTTATTTCTTTTCTCTCAAACTTATATTTTTTTGAAAGTACAGTGTTAGAAGGTAAGGTGAGTTTGATGAGTTATGTAGGAAAAATTGATGAAAACATTAAAGTATCTATGCAATAGATTTCTCTAATTAACACATGATTAAGTGCATAAGCAGTAGACAATACGAATTTTGAACCTATGACTAAAGAGCCTAGCCAGAAAATGTACAGTGTTAAAGCAGAGGGCTTAAAAGAAACATTTATATAGTTAAAAAAAATGGAGAAGTCTGAGAATATTAACTTGATGAAAGCCTGGAGAAATTTGGTTCATAAAGTTTATTTAAAATTTGGATTTAAGGAAATGAAGGTAGATTAGAAAAGGGGTTCAGCATCTATAATTTAACTAATAATACACATATAATTTAAGCCTTATATACTTATTTTCATATTTAGTAATAAAAGAATTATGAAACGATATAATTTCACATTACTTGAAAAACAAAATCACTTGTTAAAGATAATTTTATTTGCTTTTGGGATTTTATTGGGCCCATCTCTTTTTTCTGTTTTTGCCACATCTTTAGTCATTGCTTTGCTTATAAGTACACTCCTGCTTTTTACTTTCCAACACACAAATGAATTGTATGCTTATTGAGAGTTTCTTTTCTCTATGTCTATTTTTCTTCACACTCGTTATTTTCTTTGTTCTCTTTCTTCGCGATTGGGTTTCATTTGCCCTTTGCATATCGTGTTCTCTGATTGGTTTATGTTTCTTGATTGTACAGTGTTTGGGACTTGTCTTTTGATCTTCAATCGATTGTAATATGGTATCAGAGTCATTTAGAACTTATCCTAGCGAGAGTTTGTTGGGCTTATCAAGCCACCCGCTATCAGATTGTTATTGGATCACCAATAATATATAGTGTCACACACGAGTTCATAGGCTCGCGCTGTAAGGGGGTGTTGGAGATTCCACATTGACTAGAGATAAAGACATTTCATAATATATAAGTAGGTGCAAATCTAACCTTATAAGCCGATTTTATGAGGTTGAGTTAGGATTAAAATTCACTTCTTAATATGAAGCTCTCTGTTGCGCCTATTGAGTTTTCCTTTTCTTGGTGTTGTTTTTTTTAGTAGCTACTTGTTCTTACATCGTAGTGAGAATATCGATATCTCATTTGCTTAGTGCCAAGAAAAAAGTTGAATTCATTCTTAGCACTCATCCTTGTCCACCAAAGGATAACCGTACTTTTTCGACTTGGTCCCATTGTAACAACATGGTTGTCTCCTGGTTAGTCCATTTTGTCTTTGTCCCTATTAGGCAAAGTGTTATCGGAATGGATGTGGCTCTTGATATTTGGAACAATTTGAAAATTAAATATTCTGAAGGAGATTTATCTCGTATTTCTAATTTACAACTTGAGGGTGCTTCTTTAAACTAGGGTGATTTGTCAGTTACTGACTATTTTACAAAATTACATATAATCTGGGATGAATTGGAGATTTTCATATGTAACCCTATCTGTACATGTTCTGTGAAATGTTCTGTGAAATGTTCTTGTTCTATTGGAATTGTTATAAATCAACGAAAATGTGAAGATCGTGTTATCTAGTTTCTTAGGGGACTAAATGATCAGTATAGTAAGATTCATTCTCATGTCTTACTAATGAAGCCTATTCCACCAATACCAAAAAAAAAATCCTTTTTGTGCAACAAGAAAAACAATTGTCTATTGTTGTGCCCATTACTAATATTCATAGCCTCAATGCTAGTCGTACTACTGCCCCTAATAGTACATTTTGCGGAAAATATGGTCACACTAAGAATATATGCTTTTGAAAGGTTAGGTTTCCCATTGTTGATGCTAAAACTTCTATGTTTAATTCCACTAGAAAACTTTGCACTTATTATAATAAAATTGGTCACAGTTGACACTTGCTATAAGAAATATGAATTCCCACCTGGCTACAAGTTCAACACCACTAACAGAACTACTCAGGTTCGTAATTTAGTTACTACTGATGATGTTTCTCCTGAGCAATTTTCCAAAGAACAGGACATCAAAGATATTCATCTGACCTCTCAACAATGTTAGTTTCTAACTGATATATTGCGTCAAAATAATCTTGGTGCTCCGTCTTCTCAAGCTCAAATTAATCAAGTTGGCACCTTCTATACAAATGGTGATCAACACAACTGAACAGTCTTCAATGGGTATGTTTTTTTCTTCTCTACCCAATATTAAAAATTCTTGGATAATTGATTCTGGTGCCATTGATCATGTATGAACTGATCTTTCTACTTTCACAACTTACACCGATGGTCAATCTTTCTTTTGTGACTTATTCTGGTTCAGTTAAATTTTTTGCCAAATTTTATCTTTCTAATGTGTTATACGTGCCTCAGTTTTAGTTAAATTTAATATATGCTTCAAAATTATCCTTGAAACTTAGATGGAATGTAACTTTCACCTCTACTCACGGTATCATACAGGACAATCTATCCCGAGAGAAGATTGGTATAGTTAAAGTCAATGTTGGCTTGTATCTTTAACTCCTTATCTGTTTCTTCACATTTTATACCACAAACTTTTGATTCTTTTATTAACTGCAATATTAAGGATAATAACTTGTGGCATTATAGACTGGGGTATCCCACCCATGAAAGATTACATGTCTTGAGCAAATAATGTCCCTTCATTACTGTTGACAAACTACACATATGTGATACTTAAAATCGTGTCAAACAAAAAAATATACCTTTTTCTTTAAGTACTTATGCTACTTCTACTATCTTTGATATTTCACATTTAGATATTTGGGGACCATGTTTCATTAATTTTATGCAAGGTTTTCAAAGTTGTTTTACTATTGTGGATGACTACTCTCGATATACATGGACTATTATGTTGAATAATAAATCTGAGATACATAATTACATTATTAATTTTCTAGCTTTTGTTGAAACCCAATTTAATTCTAAAGTAAAAATCATCCGCACTGACAATGGCGTTGAATTCAAGCACTAATACTGCACATAGAAAGAAACTGGATGATAGATTTGTTAAAGGCATTTTCTTGGTTTTCCACATAATACTAAGGGTTATATTTTCTTGAGTCTGAAACTAATCATTTTCCATATAAATTGGATCATGGTTTAAATAGGATCCCCCAACACTTTATCTCTCCCTATTCCCCATGAATATAATTATGCCTGTGACATTTCTTTTGCACCTGCACCTCCCACTGAGCAAATAGAATTTGTCACCACCAATACCACTTCACCTGATATTCCTAGGCACTCCACTCGGCCTCGCAAAACACCATCATATCTTGCTGATTTTCACATCGCCAACAACTGTAAATACAAGGTACCCATTATCTTACAATGTTTTATGTTCATCTTTTAAACATCTTGTCTCTTCTATTTATTCTAACAATGAACCTCGTTCTTACCACTAAGGCTTCAAAATATGCTTGCTGGCAAATAGCCATGCAAGATGAGCTTACTGCTCTTGCCACTAACAACACTTGGCAACTCACTCCTCTTCCCCTAGGGAAGAAGACCATAGGTTGCAAATGGGTATAAAAAATCAAACATAACTTTGATGGCACCATTGATCGTTATAAAGCACAATTAGTTACCAAGGGTTTAACTCAACTAGAAGGCCTTGACTTTCTAGATACCTTTGCTCCAATAGCAAAACTCACCACCTTACAGTTGTTACTTGCTATTGCCACATCACAAAACTGGATTTTGAAACAACTTGATGTAAACAACGCCTTTCTTCACGGTGATCTTCTTGAAAAAGTTTATGTGACTCCTCCTACTGGTCTACCTCTACCTTCTCCACAACATGTTTGTAAGCTTCAAGGCTCCTTATATGACCTTCGCCAAGTTGGTCGTGAATGGTATGCCAAGCTCTCTCATTTTCTTTTGTCTCGCAAATATACCATGTCTGCAACTAATCACTCTCTATTTCTTAAATACAATAACTGTCATCTCTATTTATGTTGAAGATTTGGTTCTCATCACGAGTACCGACAGTGAAGAAATCACAGACATCACTACCACACTTAATCTTCACTTCAAAATAAAAAACCTAGGCAACTTCACTTATTTTTTGGGGCTTGAAGTGGCCTGTAATAATACTGGACTACATCTCAATCACCGCAAATACACTCTTGACCTACTACATGAAACTAACATGCTAGATTCAACACCCATGCCCACTCTAATGACACATTCCTCACGTTTCTCCTCTGAACAAGGCACCAAACTTAACGCCAAAGCCACTTCTTAATATAAAAGACTAATTGGGCGCCTCATTTACCTAACCAATACTCGACCAGACATTGCTTTCACTATCAACAACCTTAGTCAATTTATATCTTCTTTTACCACTCTTCACCAGTAAACTGTCTCTCGCCTTCTTCGCTACCTAAAAGGAAACCCTGGTGATAGCATCTACTTCTCTCGAACCAATACCCTTCAACTACGGGGTTTTAGTGATTCAGATTGGGCTACATGTCCTGAAACCCGAAAGTCAACCACTGGATACTCCATCTTTCTCGTGGACTCCCTTACCTCTTGGAAGTCAAAGAAGCAAAAAACTATCTCTCGAAGCTCCTCTGAAACGGAATATAGAGCATTGGCCACCATAACTTGTGAACTGCAATGGTTATAATATCTTCTCAACGAACTTCATTTCCCCTTCAACCAACCTGCAACTCTATATTGTGACAACCCCTTCAACCAACCTTCAAACCAGTTTTTCCACGAACGCACCAAGCATATCGAAATAGATTGCCACTTAGTTCATGAAAAACTCAATGTTGGCTTGCTCAAATAACTGCCCATCACTTATGCCATGAAAAATTGCAGACATTCTCACAAATTCGTTTGCTCCTCCACAATTCAGCATTCGTAAATCCAAGTTGGGCATGCGCAACATCTACTCCCCAGCTTCAGGTGATGTTAAAGATAATTTTATTTGCTTCTAGGCTTTTATTGGGCCCATCTCTTTTTTCTGTTTTTGCCATATGTTTAGGCATTGCTTTTCTTATAAGTACACTCCTGTTTTTACTTTCAAATACATAATAGAATTTTATGCTTACTGAGATTTTCTTTTCTCTACTTCTCTCTTTCTTCTCACTCACTATTTTATCTATTCTCTTTCATCGCGATTAGGATTTCAATTGTTCTTTACATATCGCGCTCTCTGGTTTTTTTTTTTCTTGATTGGGCAACATTTGGGAGTTATCTTCTGATCGTCAATCTATTGTAATATCACTTTAAAAGAATTATCTTAGTTTTTTTTGTCGACAATGAATAAAATTAAATTAAGAAAGGACACTTAAGGTGTGTCCCAACCCTTAAACATACATAGAAAACCAAACCAACTAATATAAGCAAATTCATAAGAGTTTAGGTTGCTAAATTTCTGCATAACTATGCATCAGAAAACTGTTGACATCACTTGGCACATGACTGCAAACTTCAAGCATTTAATTTATACTAAAGCTTATGGAACTTGTATGATTGCATTCAGCACAATAGGCGTAAAAGACCCATCACTTCCCCAAATAGAATGATGGTATTGACTCACCCACCAGCCCCTTTCACACTAATAAGTCTACTGGCCTCCAACTTGCATAGAACCTCATTCCATTTCAATTTCAAGAGCCTCCAACACTGCCTTAAACTGGTTTAATCTACACACTAACTCCTCTACCTCCAAAACTTTTAGAATATGTGATCTCCTCCCCTGTACTACTTCCTCTACAAAACTCCTTATCAATTTACTCCATAAAAATGAACCTTTTTATACCATTTTATGCCTTGGCCAAAACCAATTATGCACCAGTCCAACTCTGCACCAGCCCTTTTCTGCTTCAGACCCTACCTCTGAGAATTCAGCTCCACTAAGTTGCAGGTATAACAACTTCAATTCTCACCACTGCCACATCCAACTTCCATAGTGGTGTCCTCATTATCCAAGAAGTGTAGCCAAAGACCCATCTCACAGTTCTACTACTCAATTATGCATAGGACTCCACCCAAGTTCTGCGTCTCCACCCATACTCCAACAACACGGTCCTAAATTCCTTAGCCAAAAAAAAAAAAGTTCTACAGCCTTCAAAAACCCATAAAACCTCTGCTCCACTAAATTGATGTTAAGCCAATAACAATATCTCACCACCGCCTCATTCTACATCTATAGTGGCTTCCTCATAAGCCAATATATGCATTCAGGAGACTTCCTCATAATTCTGGTACTCAAATTTGCAAAGAACTCCACCCGAGTTCTGCACCACCCCCAATTATAGAGGTCTGCAACACTACCTTTCCACCCCACAACCATGCTCAATTAGAGGTTACCCGATTCACTTACCTGTAGCTTTTAATGCAAAGGACTGGGTTCAAGTGCCAAACCCTGTGTTTCATCCATAACCACGATCTGAGTTGAACCATATGGAATACTTCTTCTGCATCAGCTACCCCTTACTTAAATATAACCTCATTCCTTTGTTTCCATATACCCTTACTATTGTCACCCATATATCTTTCCACACCAAACACCAAGTTTTGCTTACAGCTCATATGAACTTAGTGGAAGTTCTCAAAGAATTATCTTGGTGATTCCATATTTTATATTGAGATTTATTTTTAAAAAAATTGTACACAATTTTGAAGTTTGTCCCTCCATTAAATATAATCTACAATGATATTACAATTATTTAAAAATGGTAATTTAATTAATTTTCAGAACACGTGGTTCACAGAGAAGAAAATAATATAGTTAACCAAATACATAAAAATTTAAAATTATAATAACATAGCAAATTAAATACCGATGAAAGGTGTTGGAAAATTAAAGAACCAATTATTTAGTTTGAAATAAATAGGTAATTAATAGTCGTAAGATCATAAAATTGGGAAAAATTGAAAGCAACGGTAAATTTGTCTTGCATGCGTTAATTAATGAAGTTAATTAACAAGTATTATAACATTTTAAATATTAATCGGAAGTTTACCTTTGTGTTCATGGTCGTCTTCTTTTTCAACTTTCCCCAAGTACAATTTTTTAGCTTTCTCAACATCTAGAGGTTCTTCTTTTTTAACTTCCTCCATGTACGATTTTATATCTTTCTCAACATCTAGAGGTTTTACAGGAATAACTTTGACATGAAAAATAGTAAAAATAGCATTAGAAGTGTGTTTTAGTGGGTATGACATAAATAACATAGATCAATTAAATGTCATTTTGGTCTTCCAAAATATAAGTTTTATAGGGTTCTATTTTTCTCTCGCTTAGTTAAATGTTTTATTTTCTAGTTTACATTAATATGCATATGTTTTTTATTATCTAAGTTTCTATTTATTTAATTAAGTATATGTTTACTTTTAAAAATTTGAAATTTACTTTTCATGTAAGCTTTTATATATAAAATAATTTTAAAAAAATATTTTCAAAATTGCTATTTAAGTTAATTAATTAATGATATGTTATGGTTTCACATTATCTAGTTAGAGAAATCAAGCTTTTGAAAATCATAAGAGATTGAAAGAGATTGATGCACCTAAGAGATCCTTTTTAGGTTGGATTTTATAGTGGAAGATAATTGTAACCTTGGGTTGGATGCATTTAGTTCCTCTAATCATGAGAGCAATTATATAGATCGTTGGGTTATTGTTTTAAGATGCTTAAATATGGTATAAAGTTCTTTTTTTCATATTTCTTCTTTGCACACAAGGAATATAATATGTGAAAGGTTTTTCAGAGATGGTCCATAGATGTCTTTATTTCAAGGGGGCTTAATAATACAAATCAGAGATTTGCCTTCATTAGATTCTAAGGTGTGTCAAATCCACAATAACTTGAGAAAAAACTAGATGCAATTTGGATTGCCAATACCAAGTTACATGTTAATGGGCTGAAAAGTGTGAAGGAATCATGAGAAAAGGTCAAGCCGAAAAGTGGGGAGGAGAAAAGATGAAAAATTTTCAAACATGCAAGTGGTGAGGAATTAAAAGAAGATGGTGTCATGACAAGAAAGTGAGAACAATGTGTTGGGGGAACTGTATCACATCTTTGCGCTTTAGTGTTGAAAAGTATAACCAAATACCGGGGACCGGGACCGAAACCTATTAGGAACTTAGATGTTTGGAACAATGGTGGAAAAACTATGAGGTCAAGGGTTGTGGGTTGTTTGTTCTAAAAGAAAAATTAAAAAATTAAAGAAGGATATGCTTGTTTTAAAATCTATTTTCAGATGTTTTGAGTTAGTTTTCGTGTTAAAAGTGAATTATTTAAAAAGACAAATAGGAGGTACACATAAAAACTAGCTTGATTTACAATTATGCTGAAATTCTTAGTTGTGATATTATGAGTATCATTTTTTCATATATGTGCCTGATGATGGGAGGGAATCATAATAAAAGTTCATTTTGGGATGGGGTAGTGGCTAAGATAAAGAATAAGTTGGCAAGATGGAAATGAAAATTCCTATCTTTTGCAAGAAGAATTTGTTTGCTGAAATTTGTTATTACATCTCTTCCTCTTTTCTATGTGTTTCTCTTTAAAATGTTTGCAGGGGTAATATCTACTATGAACAAAATTCAGAGGCAAATCTTATGGAAATGAGGGAGGGAGGACAAGAAAATAGTGTGGGTATCATGGCTGAAGGTGTGCAAATTAAAGGAAGATAGGGGTCTAGGAGTTAGGGATTTAAGAGCATTTAATTTAGCATTATTAGGAAAGTGGATTTGGAGGTTAGTAACTAAAAAGGGGGGACTCTGGAAAGAATTATTACACTCAAAATATGAGGGTTGGAGGGAATTGAGAAACACATGACATCTTAAATCAAATTCATTATGATGAAGAGACATTAGGAAAATAGCATTTTTGGAGACAATGTTGTTTGGAGAATAAAGGACGGAAATTTTATAAGAATTTGGGAGGATACGTGGGTAGGAAACACCTCTCTTAAAGAGAAATGCTCAAGACTTTACGTCATCTCTTGTTGTAAGGAGGCAACATTATTTGATGTAGGGAGTTGGAAAAATAATACGTGGAAGTGGTATTTGAATGGAGAATGAGGAGGTTTGAATGGGAAATATAACAAATATATCTTTTGATGCAAGAGTTAGATAACGTAACCTTGAACAAGGAAGGGGAAGATAAATGGTTGTGGAAAAAAGACGTGGCACATGTCTTTATAGTTAAATCTTCTTACAATGCTCTATTTAATGATGTCTTTGAGATTGAAAGGGAACTCTATGAGAACTTCTGGATGATAAAAGCTCTTCCCTTAGCACAATTTCTAGCATGGAGTGTGATAAAAAATAAAGTGCCAACAAAAAATAATTGGAATAGAAAAGGGGTAGTGTTTGACACTGTTTTGTGTGTCATGTGTGGTGAGAAAGAGGAGATTGTTACTCATTTGTTCCTACACTACAACATTACCAAAACAGTTTGGAATGTGTGTTATATCTGGATTGACGAGGTAACGTGCTACACTTTGATCCAAAACAATATTTAAGACAATTTAATATTTTAAGATTAAATAAGGTTACAAATAGAGTTTGAGGATGTATGTGGATCGTCATAATAGGGGAGATTTGGAAAAAAAGGAATAACATATTGTTAAGGAATGCAACAGTTGATCCTTTGAAAAATTTTGTGTTATCCCAAGTAAAAACTTGATCATGGATCACAGGTAAAGAGAGTACAACTTTTGCTTATTATTATTGGTGTATTATCCTTATAACATGCCTGAAATCTATAAAGAAGCAATATGCATTAAAGTGGATGGTTATGCTCAATTATTTTTGTGACTATCCTCACATCTTGTTGAATTCTCATTGTACTAGTGACAGATCAATCATTATTTTTCATAGCGGAAACACTCTAAACCTTTGACGTTGTTTTTGCGATTGAGTTCATAATTCCAGGAAACCCTTCTTTTGTTTTGGTTGTTGCCATTATTTTGTGGTAAAAGAACTAAAGTGAGTCATCTAGTATGCAACTAGGTACATATATGGTACAACCTTTGTTGTCTAAACAATCATATATTTTAAATAAGATAGTCTATGATAAGATTGCAAGTATGGTAGTCAAATATAGATTTTTTGGTGTAGGATGTATATTCTTTGCTATAATTGACTTGCAATTGATTTTTGATTTGTTCGTAAATGGGTTAGAACATTTCTTAAATATTCTAATTAATTCATTTTATTCTTTGTCAAAAAAAGTTAATTAATGATAAAATTTTATAAGTTTATAAATATGAAATTCAATAAAATAAATAAACATTTAAGGATTATAAGATGAAGATTAGAAAAGAGAACTTTCTAAGATTATTTTTTAAAAAATTAGATAGAATAAATGTTTTTATTGGTGAACATTAAGAAAAATATAATTTGTTGATTAAATTTGTAAAACCAGTTCAGTGAAAATAAAAAAAAAGTTTGAGGATTCTATGTAAAATAAAATCAAAAGTAGATCGAGGGAGTTGCTAAATTTTTAAAAATAGACAAGATTAATTAATAGTTTGAAATAAAAGATGCTATATTTTGTTGTTGGGGAATTAAAATCCCTATTAGGCTAGCCATTAATTAAGAATTCCACTATATATTGAAAGGATGTATTTTAACTAGAACGTATACAAGATAAAAATATAACTATTAATTAAAAAGCTTAATTATATATGAGATTAATGATCACAACACTTACCATAATATAGAATTTGCTTCCACCATGGGAGATTGCTTCCACTCTTGAATGCTGAAGGTTTGCAAGCAAGAACTTTGAGAGGTGCGTCTCCATCTTTGTTTCGTACTTTCACAAGTTCAGGATAACAACGGCTTATTATAATTGCCAAATCTATATATCAATCACACATACAAATCATTAACAACAATTTTTTTTATCCAATCAAACTGAATCTTCTCAAAATTAAGTTTTTGTAAAATTCTTTGTATTGCATACCTTTTTTAATTTAAAATAGTGATATGTGAAAGTAATTTATTCTATTGGTCATTCAAATCATGTTTAGGGCTTCATTTTTAGGATCTAAATAAACTACGTCTACAACATAAAATTATTTTCCAAT
>Ga0123342_1005248_pt1 | contig 19006 bp, 6 predicted proteins | sample Turbeawhitnodule_FD_89960 | JGI IMG/M metagenome (GOLD analysis project Ga0123342, IMG submission 89960) | Root nodule microbial communities of legume samples collected from Mexico - Turtle bean Mexico white nodule | ecosystem: Host-associated > Plants > Roots > Nodule | place: Mexico: Nepantla... | reverse complement strand
TTTTATATAACACTCGAAAAAAAAAAAAAAATATATATATATATATATATATATATATATATATATATATATATATAATTAAAAGATTCCAATCATCGAGAGAATTGATTGAATTTTATTAGCAAATAACTCATGCTCTTGCTTTGCCTCTTTTTTTTTTCTCTCGTCCTTTTCACCTTTGATTTATTGACATTCTTCCCATATATAGAAAAAGCTTTTCCTGATGAGTAAAGGAGAAATACACATGCACAAAGTTAGAAACAAAAGCATTGCTTTAACATATTGTATCCAATTACAGAAAGCACTAAATAAGTCTGAAACTTTGCTGGTCACAAAGAACATTTAACAACAGCCAAAACACAAAGATAAATCCTTGCATATAGACAATAACGTAAATCATATACTTAATTCAATAACATTGATCAAAGGATCCATCCCTGCATGAAGTTAGTCTCACAAGCCATGCTCTTTGGAACATTAGATGCCTCAGCTTGAACATATTGATGGTACCTGTTCAAAGTAAGAGGCTAACTTAGACCATTCAATGTCAATCATAATATACTTGTTATCAGAAAACAAAAATCAGTTCTAATGTATTACTATCAACTTGTGTACACATGTTCATATTTCAAATCAAGTTTTGGATTTATAAATGTTTGTTTAAGGGTTTGAAGTGAGTTAGCTGTTAAGACAAATAACAAAAAGTGGGTTGAATTACGAAGGTTTTGTTTTAGGAAGAAGATTGGTGAAGGATTGGGAGATCAAATCCCTCTTTATTTTTCTGTGTATTAAGACTCTTTTGTGATAGATTTGAGTACCCTTAATACTCCTATGTAAAAAACATATGTTATTGAAATTTATTGAACTTGAGACCAAATTATGTTTATGTACTAAATTTTGGTGAGATTATCATGAGCAGAAAGGAAAATTCCATTACCCTATTTGCAAGAAGGGTTCAGTCTGGTAATCCAAAGGGTTGGTTTGAGCAGGCTGAAAGGGAAAGGCACTATTTCCAGCAGCTGAAGTAGAGCTCCACAAACTTTCCATAGCTTTAAGATTAAATCCCTCTGATTCAAGCTGAAAAGGGATTCAATTGACAAAGAAATTAGAATGTGAAGACATATACTAGAATGGTGCATGTGTCTTAGACACACTGAAATTGTTTGGTTCCAAATTGTAAAAACCTTCAGTCTAAGCTGCTTGTTCATATCTCCAAGATGGCGCTCCTGCAAGATGGGTGAAAATATTTGAGAAAAATTTCTTTTCAAATGTCTTACAAGTTCATACTCGGATAACAATGGACTTGTTAGAAAACTAGTTTGAAGATAAATAACAAAAATGAAATTCTGTAAGATCAACAAAAGTGTGTAACATTATACACTGACCCTTCTGCGAAGCTCTTCCATTTGTTCAATCATGATTTGTGTCTGCAATTGAAATAAAATTTACGTAATATCATCCAAAATCAGTATTTCTTTCTACCGAATTACCTACTGATTGTAAAACAGATTGAAACCAGCACTTTATGAAAGAAATACATAAAAAGTTTGTTTAGAAACTTGGTCATTCTCAAGATTGCTTCCCTTCAGTTAATGCTAATGTATCTAGAGAATCTCACAATTTTCAGTTTTGGCACATCTGAATCAAACAGTGCATATATTTTACTGATTACTATCATTAACTAGTTCTGTAAGAAAAATTATTTTCCAATTAATCTATAAGAATCCTTAAGGAGGGGGAAAGGAGAAAAATAAACAGTTTGTTTTATTTTCACAAATTAACTTTTTTTTCCATGGAATGTTTTGAAATTATTAAATCATGGTAGAAGTACAAATTAGGGCTTTGACATGCAAGAAAACAAAACTTGGTAACTTTACATAATCTTTTGGAAATTAAACTTCCTTTCTTTCCCTTACCTTATATTATATATATATATATACACATATATATATATATATATATATATATATATATATGACAAAGAGTATGGTGCATAGTCTAGGGAAAGTAGTGCAAAGATTGTTGTCAGTTATAGGCACATGGTTACAACCTAATTAAGGTAAAGTACCAACAAGAAATCCAGAGAGCAATAAAGAGAAAATTCTATATATGTTGGCACCTTCCTTTGTCTAGCTTGTGCTAATGCCCCTTCAAGCTGTTTCTCAAGATTCTGCAACTCCTTTATGTTCAATGGTCCAAGATCTTCTCCTAGCAAATGCCTAAAATAATAATCCATTGTAAGTTAATTTTTACAGAAGGTCATTATCTTCTAAACCCTGTTACCATATTGACTCCTATTTGTTTGTGATTAACATTTACTTGCATGCTACTGTTGAAAACATGATTATGTATATATATTAAAAAGTAAAATGATTTTTTATTCCCTTGAAGTTCAATTTTAATCTTTCGATATAAAATTGTCCATTTTTAGTCATTCTGAATGACACTTTTTTATGATTAAGAGAACAATTTATTAAGAGACACAAAATTATATTAGATAGGATTTTATAGAGGAAAAAAATATTTTAAATAACACTATTTCAAGGATTAAAAGTTATACATTTTAAAATTAAATAAATTAAAAAAGGGACAATATGTTTAGAGAAATTAAAACTAAAATTTAAATATTTCATAAACATCGAAAATATATTTTATCATCATACTTTAGAAGTGGTATATATAGTGAGCATTACCTCTGGGTCCTTTGAAGAGACTCGTACTTTGCCTTTAGCTTTGACACCTCTTGGTACCAGCTCTGTGGCCAAAACAAAAATTCATAAGTAGTGATTAACACGATCTAATTATATATACATCATATCATTAAGAAAATAATAACTTTTGAACTATACTATATTATTGCACACAAAAATAACTCATTACTAATGGATGCTACTTTCAAAAACATGCAAGAGAAAAAAACACTGTTAAGCTTATTACTCTTGTTTTAAAGGACTATAGAGACCTTTCATGAAATGAAAAGAATAATGGTAAGTAATTGGGATCTAAATAAATTATTATTTTATTATAAAGTGATTGTATTATTATTAGAGTGTCAAACAAAGTTTATTTAAAAAAAAAAAAAACTTCATCTCTGTAGTTAATCAAGACCCATAGACTCATGGCTGACAAAATTCTAATGAAAGAATTGTAAAAGTTTGGAAAGTAGCATAAGTAGCAGACAAAGATTTTTATTTTTTTTAAATTTTAGGAGATACAAAAGTGCTATCAGGTGGAAAATGGAGCAGAAAGAGTTCATGAACACATACCTGAGTTTCGCATTCAACGTGTTCATCTTGAGGAGTAAACGAGCAACGTTGGTATCGCTCAATAGTTTTGGTAATGCTGCGAATTAAAGGAAACTGATTCGTCAATTTACACCAATTTTTGTTTTGTGTAATAATATTGTAAACGTTGACACTTGATGTTGTATTAAGGAAATTTAAATAATATCCTCTAAAAGAAAGAAAATATGGGCGATGATGAGCATTTCAAAATTTTCTGAATCATTGAAATCTATCCGTAAACAAAACTTTGAAACTTTAATTAATATTTTGATTATGTATTCCAACTGGTGAACTCAATTTGGTAATATATATTCGAAGTTAAGGACTTCAACTTTTTATAATTTTTTATGTGTTTAGGTTTAAATTTGAACGATTTCAATAGGTGGAACGATTAGAAGTTATAATTAGGAGGATAAACTTTGATTAAAAGTTCAAATTCTAAAAATTAAGCCATATATAGGGTTTGCAGCGGATATAAGTAATGCATTATTTTGCATAATATATTATGACACACAAAAAAGTTTTGTGGCTGAATTGATGTTAGAAAAACGTTTTGTTAGGTTTTTTCGGAACTCATTACAAAACCAATGACCATGAATAAATTATTTTTCTCAAATATTTTACAAATTTAGATAAGTTGCCTTTTTCAGAAATCATCTTTCACAAAACGTTGTGATTGCAACAACTGAAGATGACCCACTTCTTATATTTTGAAGAAGTGAAAACAAATGGAGAAACTATGGCAAGTGTGTTTATAGGTTCTGTAAAAAAATGGACTTTAATTTAATTTATTTATTATTTTTGATAAAAAAAAATTATGGTAAGTGTTTCAAATCCAATACTTATTCCATGACAAATAAAGCTTAACATTACCAAATGATCTAGAACATTTGAAAGTGACTCTCCCAGATTCAGAAAGAGTTTCTCTTTGCAAACAAAAATGATATTAAAAGTATCATTACGCTATTTTCCACTCAAGAAAAAGGTAGGAAATTAATTTAAATAACTGGAGCATCATTTCTGGGGATTTTCATAGACGGGCATTTCCGAAGAACACCCAAGTAATTGTTTTCGGAGAAAACTAAATGCTGAAACAAGTGAGAAGATAACACACAATTCGAAAAACGGTAAAAAAAAAAAACAAAAGACAATTTCACTTTCTCAATCTCTAACGTTATGACCACATAAACTCAAACATTTCAGCAGCACATGCGAAATTTTGCGACAGATGTCCTCATGTTCATATCTCAGAAATTGCAATTTTGGCTTAAATCTAAATCATCTAGAAGCATATTTTCTTCTTTTCTTGGTTACAGTGTTTTTTTTTTTCCTCTTTTCATATTTTCAATGCCTTGACTGGACTCGGACAATACCTATTAGGGCTAGCAGAAAAGGAAGAAAAAGAACTGTTCCACGTTTTTCGTTTTTAATTTATCATCGTCCAATAGATAAGCCATGATTCCTCCTCCACAAACATGAAAAAAAATGCACAAAACAGTGCTGGATAATTAAGGAGATTCCCCAGAAGAGAGAGAATAAATTGATCATGTAAAAGACCTAAGAGTAAAAGACAGCAAAGAGAAGCAGCACCATTCTTTGATTGCTGCAAAGTCCAAACTCAGCAGCACCCCATGATGATGGATCCCCTCAAGAAATGAAGACAGCAATTATTTTTGGGACACACATAAGATAGAGCGTTCTCTGAGAAGAGACAATGATGGAACCGAAAGATCAAAGGACAAAGGTTAAGAACCAGATTCTTGAGTGTTGAGAACTTTAAGGCTTTCTTTTGAAGCTAAAAAAAAATGATATTATATTGTTTCGATGAAGAGGGAGATGGTGTGAAAGCCCTAGATCTTGCACAATGGTACAAGAGAGTTATCAACACCTACGTCCTTTTAATTAATTACACTATGTTACGAAACTGGGTACGTATGATTGCTTTGTTCCTTCTTCTTTTTTTCTGAGAGAGAAGGAAATGGATTGTACTGTTCCATCAGTAGATCAGTGTGCAAAGCTGAAAGCTTTATCTCACAATAGAGAGATATCAGGTGGAAGGACGATAAAACGTGTCGATCTGTAATTGGAACGAAGCAAAACTCCTGATATTTTCCCCCTACAATCCATGCCATGAAATTTGCTAACAGAACCCCACAGGGTAAGAGAAGTGATAAAAAGAAAGAAAATAGGGTTAATTTATCATGGAGAGTGACAAGATCCACTGATCCAGAAAAGGAGAAGCTATGAGAGAGAGGGGGAGAGAGGGAGAGGGGGGAGAGGGGGGTCTAGTGTCAGGTGCAAGTGTTTGGGAAACAAGTTAAACCAAGAACGGTGACTGATAGAAAAAACTAGAACACAAGGTACAAAAGAAAAAAAAAATAAAAAAATAACAAAATGGGTGGAAAGTGAGTGATGAAAGGGGTGTGTTGGGCAAATCTTAAAAACATCAAATTCAGTCGTGGCAAAATAAAGGAAGCCAGAAGCAGAAACCAGTGGCCATTTTGGTGAAAGAAGCTGATGCAAAGAAGAAAGTGAGTTTGCTCAGAGAAGAGAAGAAGGTATCCATCTCAGCACCACCCACCACACACACACACACTCACTCAGAAAACCCAAAATCTAAATTTTAATATACCTATTGGGATTTGCACCTCACAAAAATGGACACAAAACTTTCGAAAAATAAATCAGAAGACATAAAAAATATGTGGACAAATTAAATAAATGCAAGGGTAGCTAAGATTTTTGCAGTTCATGATAGAGAGAGAGAGAAAGAGATAATACCCAACATTTCCAAATTCATAGAGCTTCCCTCGGCTTGAGAAAATGATGAGAGCAACCTCAGCATCACACAGAACTGAGAGCTCATAGGCTTTCTTGAGCAAACCATTCCTTCTTTTTGAGAAAGTAACTTGGCGGTTGATTTTGTTCTCTATCCTCTTCAGCTCAACCCTCCCTCTTCCCATTCTCTCTCTCTCTCTCTCTCTTTTTCTGTGTGTCTCGAAACAATAACTCTAACTTTATAAATTATTATTAGAAATTGTGTGATCAACCCTTGATATAGAAGAGAGAGTGGGGTTTAGTGCAAAAGGGGAGAGAGAAAGAGTAGTAGTAGTAGTTGTTGTTGTTGCTGTGATGAGATAATATGGTGTGTGTGTGTTTCAGAGAAGTGGAAGTTAGTGTGCTATATAGAAATAGACAATGAACACAGAAAGGGGCACACTTGATCTTCTTTTACAAAAAAATGGAAACCCCAGTTATTCTTATTTTTATCTCATTCTCTTTTCCCAATTTAATTTTAGTAAATATGGTCCCTTCTCTATACCTCCCTGCTCTCTCTTGCTGCATACTTTTAATTTTGCTGCAGTTTAGGGCAAGTGAAAGGGAACTTCCACTCTCACGCGCCGGTGCCCTCCACGCTCCCATGTGAACCCTCTTCACACTTTACAACTGATACCAGTATTTGTGGAAATGCACTAACCACTGGCTGCTAACTCTGTTTACCCCAAAACTGGTTCCCATGCTGATATCATCACATAACCTTTTGCAGTAGGTTGACCAATAACTTGTACAAATATCACTGGGATATCATACTCATGGTTTTTACACCATCATACATTCTTCTCAAATTCACTTCTAAAAATATCATCTTATAAAATCACTACACACTTACACTGTAAAAATCTCATCTTCCTATGCTGCTACTTTTCTAAAAATTAATTAACTTACCATAAGTAGCAATTTTATATTAATAACATATTTTCCAAAAACATGTTGAGGTTCTCTGTTCTGATCTGATCATCATTAATAATTTATTTCATGTCCATCTCTCACAACATGATTGAGTAAATTACAGTTTTGTGTTATAAAGAATAAAAATGAAGGAGTATAGGCACAAGGGTTATTACCTAGCCACTTAATACACTGTCATATTTTGCTTAGGATGATTGTGCACTGCATAAATCAATTGTCATTCAAATGGTAGTTATGTATTGGTGTTAAATTTTTTTTTTCTTAGACAAGAATTTTAATGATTGAGAGTAATATGATACTCCAACCCATATATAAAAAAAACACACCTTGAACCAAAATTTGGCTAACAAACATTTCCATCACAGAATATTACAAAAACAAATGGGTCACTAAGAGTGCTTCTCCCACATTAGACCACAAATGAGCAGAGAAGTCTTACTACACACCAAATCAAATATCATACCAAACTTTGTCCTGTTTGCAGAGACGTTTATAAAGAAGCTTTGAGTGCCATAACAACATTTGTATCATAAAGAGAGTTTTTTTGTTTGATATTTTGGCCGGAAGGTATTAGGCCTTTTGTATTTTTGTTCTGATGTGGTTATGTCTATATCTGTCTAGTCATGGTTACGAGGTTCTGGTTGCCAATTGATAGAGTCGGTTGAAACTCCAGTTGAATGGGTATTATGTAATTTTGTTTGAGAATTTTTTAATAAGATTTTAGACACTCCTAAAATGTCTCATTTTATTTTATTTATTTATTATTGATAAAAAAAATCTTAATTGATGTATTAGTGTTAATATATGTAATCATTATTACTCAAGCTTAATTTTTAAGTTGTTTATCAAATGTAAAGAAACAATTAATTAACATAAAGTTCTTCAATTCAAAGAGGTCTTCTAATCAAAGAGCTTAATTGAATTTTTTTCTATCATATGATTTTATATTTGATGTTGCTGGTGCATCTAATCAGAGAAAAACTGGTTGGAAAGCATATATTTAAAAGCTTTTTTTAAAAGGCTGTGGAAGACAAACTTTTATACTTTATCCATATGATAAAGATTGATGCCATGTATGTAGCTAGCTAGAACACAAATTCTATTAGCCAAGAATTTTGTACACGTTTTGCTCACACTAAATTAATTAAGCTAAAAACTGAACCTAAATTTCATGTTCCAAAAGTTTGTCTTCTCCACACTTTAGCATAGACCAAAAAATAGTGGTTACTAGAGAATCATAGATTACATACATTTGAAAAAGGAGACAATACTCCAATTTATCGTATATAGTCTAGTTACCTTTTAACATATAGAGAGGCTATGACCAAAAACTACAATTGAACATGATACACACTATAATAACATGCCAGAACTTCTCAATACAATAAAACAAGATACCATTTAGATGAAATTCGAAATTCTTTTAAAGTTGGACTGTATATATTAGCAAAAAAAAGGCAAAATGGTAAAAAAAAGAAGCTGAAACGTGACTAAACTTGAATACCAAAAATAGAAAAACGCGTAGATATTTGTACAGATGGAAACTGTTTCTAGCACAGTATAAGAATTAATTAATGGCTAGTGATAAGCATGTGTTTGTAATGTTTGGATCTTGGTTAAAGTTTGCAAGTAAATAACTTTACGATTAAATATATTTTTTCTCTCTTTATTTTTAAGTGAACTTGATTTTCTTCAATAATTCAAATGTTAGACTGTATTTGTAATAAGAAACGATTGAAATAGATTTTTACTAATACTTTTTTACGCGAAAAATTAATTTTCAATTTGCATTATAATGTTAAAATATTTTAGATTAAGTTATCATTATCATAAATATTATAATATTATAATGCAATCAACACTAAAAATAATTTGTTTCTTATATGTAAAAAATACTAATTCCAATAATTTCTTTATTATAAATATGCAAAGGATCTAAAGAAACATTCCACATTAAAGTATTGGAATAAAAAATATATTTAACTCATAATTCTACTGAATGTGAAAAGAGATTAAACATAACGTTTTACTGAAGTAGCTATGAAATTTCTTTCATATATAGACAAGAGAATTGGTTGGCATTGTGGAAGGTAATCACTTCAACCCCACCAAACTCATAAAGGTACTGAGCAGTTTCAAAGAGTTTCAATTGTCTTGAAAAGAATCACACAATACCACTAGTCACACATATATAGCCTTATAATATTCATGAACTGACAACACCTTTGCATTAATTCATAATATTATATATATATATATATATATATATATAAATTCTATGCACTCAAAATAAAAAAATTCTAACATCAGAGTAGAAATCAGTTGTTCACAACTGTTATATATCTTTAATCTATTAAAGTGTATTTCTAAGATAAAATCATGAAGAAAGAAGGAAATCTCAAGAGACAATAACATATAAGTAATTCTAAAAATGTGAGTATTTGTAAGATCCAAGTATTATTTTACTAAGATTCATACCTTGTTATTTGTTTTAAGCTTAAATGAAGGGTTTGTTATGATAGATACAAAAATTTCACATGTTTTAAAGGTCAAGAATACTTTAAAACTTTTAAATGGACCATACATTGGAACAATGTGTGTGAGTTCTCATGAATTTCATGTGCAAAGAATGATGAATCCCATTTAAGGCCACTTCCCTTTTGCTACCCTATCTTTTATTTGTCGTGGATCACATCTCACCCCTTCATATTCATCCATAGGGTACACACTACTGCTAGCTATCACACCCCTCAAACTGTAATATGGTAAATGTAAATTTCTATCCATACATGTTCCTATTATTGGTGCTACTTCTTAGTGTATTCTTTCACCAAGTTTCATTAGTGCAAATACATATAATTTTATGATAATTTATTATAACAGTAATTCACCAGTTATACTAAATTAGACGCTGTTGTAATGGTAAATAATATTATACTTATTATGTCTTTTAGATAATAGATAAATTTAAAATTTAAATAAAAAAAATTATTTTAACTGTCATAAAATATATTTATTGTATTTATATTTAAAATGGTCATAGATAAAATGGTTAAAAGTTTCAACAAATGTGAAGACCGGAAAGTAGTATATATATATATATATATATATATATATATGCAGAAAAACAATGCATCGTTAAGTGAGAGTGGCATACCAATACCAATAATATAGCATATCGTTGCCTTTATACGAGAACACTCTCTTTGAAAATTTGTATTAGATATATAGTAGCAAAGTCTTGTATTTTGTGAGACTCGGATACTCCTCTTAAATAGTGTGTCCATGCATTGTATAAGGGTTGGAATACCGTTTAAGTGTTCTCTTTAATTTAATGTATTCTTCGTTGATAAAAAAAAATAAAAATAGTGTGTCCATATCGGATATCGACACTCGTACGACACTTGTAGGACACGTATTAATGAAGTGTTCAATTAAAAAAAGTATTTGTTAGATTTATGACAATTCTAGCACGATTCTAATACAATTTTGAAAATGAGAAATACATTAATTTTCTTCTCTTATTAAGCAAGTTGAGCAGTGGTGTTGAAATTTTATATGGACTGGTGATATTCTGAAAAAAGGTATAAGTTTGAAAATTATTAACCTTCACCGTGAAAATAATGCATATTTTCTTAAGCTTGCTTGAAACTTTGTTTATAGCAACAGGCCTTGGTCTTTTCTCTTGAAAGTCAGGGTGCTTAAATCAAAATACGAGTTTCGAATGGTTTATAGATCCTCATCTCTTTGGTCTGGAATTAAGCAGTTTTATTCTACTATACTTGATTATACTTCTTAGAATGTTGGTACAAGTTCTTTTATTAATTTCTGGAATGATAAATGGTGTGCTACTACTTCTTTAGCAAATATTGCAGGATTATCTGATGGTGCTAGTATTCCGGATACAATCTTTCAGTTTTGGACAGGTGGTGATTGGAATATTTCATTGTCTTTACACCAGATGCCTGATCTTTTTAGTCATATCATGGTTGGGGCGGAACAGGATATTCCTAATTGGATTCTAGATGAGTCTGGTCATCTCACTCTTAAATTAGCTAGGACTTTTTTCTTGGATCTAGGAATTTCCTGTGTTTGGGGTAAATTTATTTGGTCTTCATATATTCTGTCTTCCAAAACTCTTGTCCTTTGGAAAGTTTTTCATGTGCGGCTTCCTGCATATCAACATATTCAAAATAAAGGTCTGCATATTTGTACTATGTGTACGCTTTGTGAAAAGCACGAGGAATCTATTCAACATTTATTTTCTGAATGTGTTAATGCTTTGCGTATTTGGAATTCGGTTCGACACATTTTTCCTGCTTATCATTTCTTTAATAAGGATGATCTTCTTTCTTTTATTAAGAGTGATGGTAGTTCGTTGGTTAAATTGATTAAGCTAGTTGTGATAACTTTTTCTACTTGGATGATATGACGTATGAGGAATTATGTTCGTTTTTCAGGATAAGATTGAGGTTTCTAGAGCTATATTGGTTATTAAAGATTTAACTTGTCTAGTGGGTAATTCGTCTAAAACTTCAATGAAGAATGTTATGTTTGATTTCAATGTGCTCAAGTTTTTTTTGTATTAACACTCATACTGGTAAAGTTCTACGTCCTCTTCCTATTAGATGGGAGTTTCCTTCATCAGGTTGGGTTAAAATTAACATTGATGGGGCTGCTAAGGGATATCCTGGTCTTGCTACATGCATGTGAAGGTATTTTTTCATGCGAGTATGGGGGAATTTATTGGAGCTTTTTCTTCGTTTCTTGAAGTTCAGTCTGCTCTGGTTGTTGCGTTTTATGGGGTTATACATGCTGTGGAGGAAGCTTAAAAGATGGGGCTTAGTAATGCTTAGCTGGAATGTGATTCTGCTTTGGTTTGTGTTGTGTTTACTACTAGGACAAATGTTCCTTGGATGCTTCGTAATCGGTGGAATACTTGTCTTAGTTACTGTAGGAAAATTAGGTTTAGGGTTACTCATATTTTTCGTGAAGGGAATGTGTGTGCTGATAAGTTGGCTAATTTAGAATTTATACATAGAGAATCTTTGCATTGGTATAATAGACTTCCATCTTGTCTGTTCTTATAATTCTTTATGAATAGGTATAGTCTACCTATGTATCGTTTTTGTTAACATATGGGTTTTGGTCTAGTCCCCCCGTATTTTTGTATTTTCTTTTTCTTTTTTAATAATATTTTTTTCATGTGATGACAAATAATTGTTGTTACTTGATGTGTCAGCCTAGCTGAGATCTTAAGTTGCATAGTGATGCCTATCATGGAAACTTTTATTTAAAAAAAATACATTAATTTTCTAAAATTCAAATTTATTATATAAATTTTTCTTTATGATTACAAAAATAAAATAAAAACATATCATTTTGAACCAATCATGAGAAACATCTTTTTGTCAAAGAAAATTGAAATATACCTGTGCACATAAATCTCTATTGTCAATTTATATAATTCATAATTATATAATATATAGATTTGTGTCTCCATATCCTACATTTTAGAGATTATACGTATCTCCGTGTCCGTATTCGTGTCATATCAGTGTCTGTGTCTATAGTACATAGCTCGTATCTATTATATTTTTACTTTAAATAATAAATAAATTACTAAAACATATTTTAAATATAAATTAATTTTAGAGACAAAAAATTAATGAGTCACTATATTAAATAAATTATATACTATTATAAAGACTAAACAAATTGTTGATATCTAAACTGATTTTATTGATAAAATTTCTAAATTAATTTCTAAATTTGTATCTAATTAGCTATCAACTTTAGAATCTAAAGTAATTGATATTAAAATTTTGGTAGCTAATTAGATACCAATTTAAAAAACTAATTTATAAATTTCATTAAATAATATAAATTACTTTAGATATCAAAACAAAATTTAGTTTCTAAAATAGTATCTAATTTAGCCTGACTAATTATTTTTTGTATTTACAAATAATTTTTATTTAATAATTTTTTTGTAATGAATTTACAAAATTAAATAAAAAATGGTTGAAGTGTGTTTTCATGCATTGGATAAAAATAAAGAAGTTGAAAAAAATATAAATAGCAAATAATCACTAACGCCTATTATTATGTTTGGATATAAACATTAGAAGCTAATTCATTTTTATAGAAAGAATATTTTTTTTATGATAACATATATTGCTTGCATAGAAATTAAAAAAAAAAAATCCCTATAAGATTTCATCTGAAAACTAGTATTTAAAAAATTTCATACTCCTTTTTTTCTCATATTTATACATATTTATCATTAAATTTTAAAATTAGTTAATGTTTAATATTAAAATTTAACTGTTATATATATTTTAGATATAATTGAAATTAAATTATCTTATGGAAACCGAGAATTTAAAATTTAAGAAATTTACTTTGACTTATCCAAAAAATATTATTTAAAAATGTAAGAAAATTAAATTCAAACGTCAAGTATTTCAAATTCTGTAACATTTTAGTTTTTTTCATTCAAATATCATAATTATGATGTAAAATTTACTTGTATGATTTATTGTCGGAGATCTCCCGGTGTTTTTCTTCAATGTTCTCCTCTTCCAAAATGTTATTTAAAGTTATGATATATGAAAAGTTGGAAAAAAAAACATTTATAAGCCGTTTTAATTCAAAGGAATAATATTTAAATAATTTTCAATATGAATTGAAATGTTATACTATCAATTTATAAAAAAATACAATGATTTTTTCAATTTTTGCGATTTTTTAATTAAAAAAGTTTACTCTTTGATAAATATTTGTTTAGCAAAATTACTAATTGAACCACTCTTCTTTTTTCTAAAATAATTAAATATTTTCTCTACATCAATATAACTATCGGATTATCACTTCTACAAAACTATATATACTTATAAATGTTTTAATAATTTTAATATCATTCTTATAAAATTATATATTTTTGAAACCGTTTTATTTTTATATTCTAAAGATGTAAATACACAAAACCAAATCACATGTGTTTTCATAAAGAGAAAGCAGATTTACGTCACTTCCAAATTAATGAGTTTTATGTATAAAACGGTGAGTTGGAATTTCACTGAGAAAAGGAAAGTTGAACATAAAAATGAGAAATTTAAAAATAATTAAGTTGGGCATATAAAAAATTAAAATTTCAAGATGGAAAAAATAATTTGGAAAAGTTAAAAGTGATTATGATTCATGAATAAAAGGTTAGAAACAACGACAAAAATATTAACAAGGAAAAATAATACTTTGATAGTAATTTATATGTAATTGGTGAGTTTAAAAAATGTGTTGTTGAAAAAAAATTATGTTAGAAAATAACATGCAAGATTATTTCATTGTCAAAAGTGTAGTTAATTGTACCATTACCATATATATCAACAAATTCTCTAGTACACATCTTGTAGCATGTTATTATTGGGTGATTTTAGGTAGGCTTCACTGAAAAACATGAAAAAAAGAGCATGTTCAAAAATATGTTGCTAACATTCTTTTAACACGCGTATATAAGGGTTGATTAATATGCTTAATTACTATTTTTAGCAAACAAAATGGAAAGACCAGCAATGGCGGCTAAGAAGTGATGCTGCCTGTCTCCAAGGCATTTTCCTACGACTCTAAGGTTGTCTCTTTTCACTTTTTAACCATTCAATCAGGCTTATGGTTCCATGTCATAATCGTCCCTAATTTAGGAATATAAATTGTATTAAGAACTATGGCTTTTTAGGAAGCTTTTATAAACTTTATCTTTGTGTTTCTGTTTAAAGATGTCAATATGAAACTTTTGTAAGGAGAAGTCTTCATGAATAGCTTTTTTGGAATGTAAAATAGTATAGGTTTGAGTAGGGTTATAATTTTTTTTGGTATGAAACGTCTAGCATTTTTTATAAATGGGTTAGAACATCGTTAAATATTTGATTTAATTTAATTCATTATTTATTTATAAAAAAAAAATTATGTCTTATGTGTATTTCAAAAAGAAATTTTCTTTCTTCTATACTATTTTTTAATCTACAATGTTAAGGTAATTGGTGTATTAAATACTTTAACTTTTTCTTGGTAATTAGTGTTTAGCGCTAATATTAGACGGAGGAAGCTATTTGATGTCAAATATGATTTTTAGATTTTGCTAGTTGATATCTAGTGGAGTGTTGATACTACTAATGCTTAGTTAAATGTTTATAGAAGAAAATGAAGGGTGTTATGTTATAGTTATTTAAGACTCTTGTTAAGATATAAGATTCATGAATAACATTTTGATATGTTGAGTGAATTGCAAATTTTTTTATCAATTAATTGTGTTTGTAAGATCGTGTTTAACACATGTTTTCATACTTAAAAATTAATTATATTGTAATTTGTGATAGAAATCATTTGGTCGTAGTTGGTCAAGTAAATGATCTTGTTGCATACCTTTATTAGTGTCACAACGATCTCAAGTTAATATGTTGGTTTAATCTTATTAGTGAATCTTCATTAGGGCCATGTTTCCACTTTTGATAGCTACTTTCCTATTTTTAGAACTGATAAAAAAAAAAAATCCTACTTTTAGAGTTTCTATCTTTGTAAACAAGAGAGTTTTTTTTTTCCACTTTGAATAGTTCTAGAATCTCTTATCCTCAATCTTACTTTTCTCATTCTAATATTAAGTTTTGAATAGATAAAAGAAGTTATAAACAAGCACAAGATGTCTTGGATTTTCTTCTCAATGGCATGATTTGATCAAAATGACTTTGATCATATTTTATGTCCACTTCTTTATTGATGGATTCGCTAGTACAAAAAGAGCGTTTAACGACATCTATAGATGTCGATTCAAGCGGGAACATCATCCAATAAAATGTAGTGTAATTTTGAAATTAACATGATCATATAGATTACGGTTCAAGTTAAATTCTAGTCTATAACTTAGACTACGGTTATTCATATGAACGTAGTTTATAAGCTTGGGATAGACTACGGTTTTGGACAAAACGTAGTCTATTGTTCAAAATTTCTAAATAGGCGAAGATTATTAGGTAAAATCGTCGTTTATGTGTTGTTTATTTTAACTCTATTGGGTAGTGCGTGCCTCATTACGCGTTCATTTTTTTTTTCTCTTCCTTGCGCTTTCTTCTTCCCTACATCGTCACTATCTCATTTTCCTCCAATGTTCTTCCATTTACTCCATTGCTTACTCTTCAGCTTCCATTTCCAGGGTTTCTCCACGCGCGTTTTTTTACTATGTTTTGACTGAAATGTTCTGGATCTTCTTCTTTTACTTTTCATCATCTTTTGAAGCATGTAATGGCAACCATGAGTGGCTAATTTCTTTCTTTTGGGATTGAATGTAATTGTTTCAAACTTTCATGACTTATGGTATCCATATATGATATTATGTTCTTATTTGATATTGGTATTTTCATTTTATGCTTAAAGCTTGAATTTTTATTCTTGAATTGATCTTTGGATTTAACTAGGAAGTATTTTCGATGATCTGACCTAAATGAAAATACTTGATATGTTTTAATAATTATATTTTAATATATCAAATGTTTTATAACATTTTTTCTTAATGATAAAAAGTTTTCTAAATAGTTTATGAAACAATGTTTAAGAAATAATCTTAATAATTTCATATTTGAGGAATCAATGTGAATGACTCTTTTGTTGCATCAATATCAATTAATTCGAAATTTTATCTGTTTTTATTTACTAAAATACAAACGAGTGAGAAAGATTAACTTCAATCTCAATTCTATTAATTGAATTCTTAAAATCTTTTACTTTGTTTTATTTAATTTACATGCAAACTTTATTCAAATAATGTCAACATATTTTGAATTGAACTTTTGTATATATTTCAGTATTTAGTGAATGTTACACATTAAAATTTTAAGAAAATTTTTCCTTGTGGATTTTATATTCGTCTCTTGAGATAAATTATTACTTCTGACTCGGTACACTTGCTGAATTAAGTCAAAAACTTGGACATGACATGACTAATTATTACATTTACCAAGTGTGTACGTATCCCAAGAATATGTTCAGTCCACCATGGATGATACAGTGGATGAATATCTATTAGAGGACATGATTTCTGATATTGGAGCTGAGTCTTTTGCAAAAACATATGGATACAAAAGTATGTTAACCGATGCAAATACTTTCTTGTATCTTGGATCAACTAACTTCACACGGTTGTCGGAGATATTAAGATTGATGAATTTGAAGGCAATAAATGGATGGATAGATAAAAGCTTCACAAAATTGTGTCTGTTGTGGAAGGAAATGCTTCCAAAGGGAAATACTCTAACTAATCGTAATTATGAGACCACAAAATATTATTTGTCCAATGGGTATGGAGTATAAAAAGATACATGCATGTTCTAATGGTTGCAAATTATAAACGAATGAGTATGAATTGTTGAAAAATTGTATGAGGTTTGGATTATCATGTTACAAGTTGAAAGAAAAAGACAAAGATAGTATTGAAAAGATTCCAAAGTATGGACCCTCAATGAAGGTTATGTGTTATCTTCTGATCATTCCAAGGATTAAGCGCTTGTTTGCAAATCCAAATGATGCTAAAAATATCAAATGGCATGCAGATGAGAGGAAATGTGAAGGCATGTACTGTCATCTAGTTGATTCTATTCAATGGAATAAATTTGATGACAAGTTTCTCGATTTTAGTAATGAGTCAAGAAATATCCAACTTGGTTTAACTACAAATGAAATGAATTTGTTTGGTAATTTGAATACGAATCACAATTCATGGCCTGTTTTACTAATTATTTACAACTTACCTCTTGGATTGTGCATGAAGCAAAAATACATTATGATGATATCTGGTCCAAGAAAGTCAGGAAATGACATAGATGTTTATCTAAGTCTCCTAATTGAAAATTTAAAGTTGTTGTGGGATCAGGGTGTTGAAGTCTTTGACAAATTTGCTAATGATAATTTCAAGATGCATGCAATGTTATTTTGCGCCATCAATGACTTTCCGACATATGAGAACTAGTCAGGGTATAATGTCAAGGGTCATAAAGCATGTCCAATATGTGAAGAAGACCCTGCTTCTCAATAGCTGAAACATGGAAGGAAAATAATATATCTTTGGCATCGTAGATTTGAAGTCATCATCCTTACTGGAGGTTGAAAAAAGCCTTTAATGGACATAAAGAGAATGAAAATCCACTAACTTCATTCACTAGTGTTGAGATTTATGAAAAGGTAAATAACATAGACCACACCTTCGGAAAGTCGAAAAAGAAGTCATTTGTGAAAAACATATGGAAGAATAAATTAATCTTCTTTAATCTTCCGTATTGGTCAAGATTAGAAATCAGATATTATGCATGTGGAGAATAATGTGTGATAGTTTAATTGGTACACTTCTTAACATTAACGGGAAGACGAAGGATAGTCTAAATGCTCGTTTGGATTTGATTGACATGAACATACGAGGCTATTTGGCACCAATGCAGGTGGGTAGCGTACATATTTGCCTCCAACCTCTTACACCATGTCGAAAGAAGAAAAAAAAAAGCTTTTGTCAATGTCTAAAGGGTGTGAAAGTGTCGCAATGACATTCATCAAATGTGAAGAGTTTGGTATCTATGCAGGATCTGAAGCTAACTTGGTTGAATTCTCATGATTGTCACATCTTGATGCAACAATTGCTATTGATAGCTATTCTAAAAAGTATTAGACATGCCATAATAACCCGTTTGTGCTCATTCTTCTCTTCCATTTATTGTAAAGTCGTTGATTCGGTAAAGTTAGATGAACTTCAAGATGAGATTGTGGTTATCTTATGTCAATTGGAGATGTTTTTCCTCCGTCCCTTTTGTTAGAATTAGTGGCCTAAACAAGAGAGGGGGGGGGGGGGGGGGATTTTTTTTCAAAAAAATGGGAGGGAGAGGGAAAATTTAAAAAAAAAAAACAATTTTTTTTTTTTTTAAATGAAAAAAAATTTA
>Ga0123342_1005247_pt1 | contig 19007 bp, 15 predicted proteins | sample Turbeawhitnodule_FD_89960 | JGI IMG/M metagenome (GOLD analysis project Ga0123342, IMG submission 89960) | Root nodule microbial communities of legume samples collected from Mexico - Turtle bean Mexico white nodule | ecosystem: Host-associated > Plants > Roots > Nodule | place: Mexico: Nepantla... | reverse complement strand
GCGGCTATATAGCCGCATTTATATTTTTTGATTTACAAGTGCGTGTTGATCAAATGCGGTTATAAAGCCGCATTTATAAATTCAAAACAACCGCATTTGTTTTATGTTTCTGCACTAGTGATTTGACTACTAAACGACAACTATCAGTATTCTCACAATAACTTCTTATACTTTATTAATGTCTCATAGTTTAATCTCTACGAGTCGATTAAGAATGTTTTTCAAAGAAGGTTCTGATACAAAGTAGCATTCATCAACATTCAAAAGCTCCATTTGGTATTACCAATGATACATATACATCTTAGAAATAAAGAAAGAGTGGTTTACTCATATCATGATAATACATAACAAAGGATGTTAACAAAAAGTCATGAACCTATAATAAAGCTTTGGCCATGATGTCGTAAAATGCACAATCTACAATAGTCCTATTTGAAAACCTATGTAAGGAAGCACTACCATGCATAAAAGAATAAGGTTATGAGACATAACTAACAAGTCTCACATGCATGAGAAAAGAGTTGAAAATCTTTTAATACTTAAGTTGTAATTCTTCTCCAGAAAAAAATATATATATTGTAAATTATTCACTATTGTGAAGTGATCCCTTAAGATGTTTCTATGAAAGGGCTATTATAACCTTCGTTGACGAGGTAAAATGGAAGTGTGTAGAGAGAATTACATAAAACCTTAATAAATGCACTATGACTCATAAAAAGCTTATATCACAAGGTGAGGTGATTATGATACAATGGTGAGGTTATGTGAATAGAGAATAAACAAACAAAAACCTAAAAGAGATATTGTCACTCATGTAGACCTCATGAAGTGGAGCAAAGGTTCTCATAATTCTGTTAGTAACAACAAGAAAACGTTCTCATGACAAGAGTGTTGGAATGGAGATAAAGTCAACAAAGGAAAATCTAGTCAAGGCACCAATGTCTCAATTATGCACATACATCTTAACTTATCTCATAAAGGATAAAGGAATATCAAAAAGAGGAAAGAAGGATGCATTTTCATATAGATAACTTACATTATATAGTATTGGATAATGAATATCCTCGCAAGAAATTGTAATAATTAAATCGTTAAAAAAACCAATAACATGATCAAAAAATGTAAAAAATAGTTAAATTAGTTAATAAAAAAAGTAGGTATAATTACCTTATTCATCCCTGCATTTAGGGTCAATATTCAATTTAGTACAGTGGTTTTTAAAAAAATCAATTTAGTTTCTATGTTTTTTAAAATATATCCAAATTGGTCCTTTCTGTTAAGTCTGACCTTATGGTGTCAAGTGTTGCTTATGTGATAGAGAGAAGTGCTCATGTGGACCGTCAATTTAAAGACATATCAGATTGAGTGTTGTGTGAGGTGTCATGAGATTGGGTTTGGCAGAGATTAAAGTGTGAGGGGTAGGGTTTCTTTTTGTTGTGAACATTTTTGGATGGTGGTTTCTTCACATATACGAGGGTCTTCACAGATATGAGGGTTGTTTGTGGTGGAGTTCGGTGTTGTGGATTTGTTGGTGGGGGAGGACTAAATAGCTTTTGTGATTCCTTCCTAGATTTGTTCCTTGATTCCTTATTGTTTGTTGTTTCGTTAAGTGGGAATGTCTACCTATAGGTCTGCATCTGTATCATCATGCAATTATAATCAGATGGAAGTGCACAACTGATCTAATTGAAGCCATGGTGGTGGGAGCAAGACCACATTGGCTGCTCCCATTTGCAATTGTGGGGAATTTGCAGTTTTGAGAACAACAACAATTGTCAAAAATGGTGGGAGGCAATTTTGGAGGTGTCCAAAGTACAACGTGAGATGTATTGAATTGTGTTTTATGAAGAAATATGCATTGGTATTGATTGTTTTGGTTATCATTTTATCTAATACAAAGTAGAAGTGGCGTAAGCATGGGATGCAATTTCTTCAGATGGTGCATTCAAGACACTGGGGATGACAAAGATGAAACTATTGCTAGACAAAGAAACAAGATCTGTAGTTTGGAAAAACCTCTGAAGATGTCAAGAAAGTGGATTAAGATGTTATTAATAGGGTTGTCTGTTGTTGTTGTAATAAACATTGTCATGTTGACTATTTGCTTAAAATTTCCATGACTGACGTATCAATGTTTATTTTGGGATTATGATTGAATGAGTTAATTTAATATGTATTAGTGTCTTAAGTTTAATCTGTCCAGGTTATCCCCAAATCTATATCAATGCAAAATGAATTTGAATGAACCAAATATTTGATGTGTTGTATAATGCTCCAGAATCAGATAAAGCAAAATGAAATTTTAAACCAACATAAAATTTTAATTTCTATTTTAGTATCAAGTAATGTGCTATATAATATAAAATTTAACCTTAAAGGAAATGAAATAATCAGAGGCATTTGGAATGAAGCAAACTTAATTATCATAGAACCTGATAACATTAATGTACTGCAAAAATTACCAAATACATTGACTACATGAATGTAAATGTCATTCCAAAATACATTAGCAGGAGCCTGCAATAATTGGTTTTCTAAATACACAACTATGGTGAAATCAGTGGGTTCCAAAAGCAGTCATGGCTTCCAAAACCGGCCTTTCATGGAGTGTAAGTGAAGCCTCATGTTGGGTCTTGAAAATTTTGCACATGATCTTGTTGTCCTTCGAGCTGGCTGAGATTGTAGTGAAACTGTTGGTTGAGTAGGGGGAGATGGTGGAGGGGTGCGGTTGGAGCTGCCTGACATGGAGCTTTCTAAGATGGGCATGATGCACTTAGAGCTGCCTGAGTTGGAGTTTGCTAAGATGGGCCTGATGCATTTAGAGTTGCCTGACTTGGAGCTTGCTGATATAGCCCTGGTGCAGATGGACTTGCCTCCATTGGAGCTTGGTGTGCAAATGGACTTACATCATTACTTCTCATTTTTGGATACTGACTTAAAGAAGACTCCAACCTCCCACTCAACCATTTAGTACTCAACAAATCAACCTTAAACTACCTAGTACAAATATGTACATCATTTATTTTTCTTAACTGCCAACATCTTGTTGAGGGTAAGAACCCACAATATGCATACCATTAACAGTGTCCTTGTGCTCCAATACAACACACACGAACTCTCGTATTATTTTTTTTTTTACTAATTTAAAGTTCCTCCCTAAAATGGACAACATAAGTTCTAATGGAATCTTTAAATGCTTCCTTGTCTGTAAAATAGGTACCCAAATCCCAGGAAAAATATGCCATGTTTTTTGGCATTTCAAAGGATGGAAATTTACCACCAGTACTCATATCCTCCTCACCATCTTCAACTTCGTCCATGCTGTCTAACTTTTATGATTCCCACTCTGTATCTAACAACCCTCTATCATGCACAAATGTTCCTTCACTTTCATCATCATCAACACCTAAATTCTGCAAATCATCTGTAGAATTTGGTTTTAAACCTTCTATGGGATTACTGGCCTGCTTTTTACTTACCCTGACTCTCACCCTCACCCTCACCCTTATCTCTAGTACCCTCACTCTGAACTTCAATTTCACCTTCAATAAATTCAACTTCCCTTAACCAAGAAGGATCTTCTGACACATGCCCACCATCATTATCCCCACCATCCTGATCACATTCCATGTCTTCATGAATAGCCACACCAATACCCTGACCACCATGACCTTCCTTCTCCTCCTCATCCTCCTCAACCTCACCACCATGATCCTCAACATGACCTTCAACACCTTCAGGTTCCACACCAGCACAACCTTCCTCCTCCTCATCATCTCCCTCAACCACACCTTCCACACCATGATGCTCACCAATGTCCTCACCACCATCATCCTCAACATGACTTTCAACACCTTCAAGTTCCACACCAGCACGACCTTCCTCCTCCTCCTCATCACCCTGAACCACACCTTCCACACCACGATCCTCAACATCACCTTCGGGTTCCACACCAGCACAACCTTCCTCTTCATCATCATGACGTTGCACACCATCCTCAACATCACCTTCAACAACCACACTTTCCACACCATCATGCTCACCAATATCATCTTCCACACTACCAGCATCACCTAAAACCAACATCACTTTTGTCTCTGAAACAATGTGCAGTAAAAATAAATGAACTTCAACATATGTATTTGCAATTTTCAGCATTTCTATTGCACCACCACCATCAACCAGAAGTTGCAGTATATTTTACAACCCTTCATAACCTCCACGTGAATACCGCATCTCCTGTACTGTTAAAAACCTCATCTCCTTTACAATGCCAAGTATGCCAAGTATTTCAAGGTAACTCCAACTATCAGAATAACATGACCATGTTGACACCTCACACCTCACACAACACCTAATTCCACTTCTCTTTGCCACATAAACAACACTTGACACCGTAAGATGAGACTTAATAAAAAAGACCAATTTGGATACATTTTTAAAAATATAAGGACCAAATTTATTTTTTAAAAAACTACTGTACTAAAATGAATTTTAACCTTAAATGTAGAGATGAATAAGATAATTATACAAAAAGAGTAATAATAACTACGATTTAATTGTTGTTTTTTTTTTCTAAAGAAAGCAAAGTATTATCAATTTTCATTTCATGAAAATTATTTTTAAACAATATTATTATGTATTATTGAATCTTAGACTTAAATGTTTTACTTTTATGCAGATGTGTTATTTTTCGTTTTTATCATTATTAAATTATAATATTATATTTTTTAAAATTAATTTAAATAGTTCAATTATATTATTTTATTATTATAAATTGAAATCATAGTTTACTCATTGGTTTATCCCATAAACCTTGAATTGGTATCTTAACTAGTTCAATATCGATTTGATTTGAGCTAATCATAGGGAGATAATCATAGATTTAACCAATAAACCTTAATTAGTCTGATATTTGAACCAGTTCATCAAACGATATGATGAGATATGACTACATATAATTTGGTGTTTTATTCATGGGGTACAAAGCGTCTCCAAACTAGCATTTCAACTCTCACTCATCAACTCAATAAATTAATATTTTAATTATATTTAATTTATTTTTTATTTAAAATATTATTATATTATTATAATAGATTTTCAATAGAAGGGTGTCAAAGTAATTTTTTTTTAAAATATACAACCTATTCAAAACTGTTAAATATATCTGCAACTACATGGAGGAAATATAATTTTGAAAGGCAGGATAAACCATGGATAAAAATATGTGCTGACTTATTATTATTGTTGCTTGTCACTGTGAACAGCAATAAATATATGCTATTATGAACCAAATATAAACACAAGATGCAGAAGAGCAATGCCTTTTCAATTGACACTATTACATTATTGTTATCTGATGATGATGATGATGCTGCTGCTGCTTGCAGATCAATAATACTGAGTATATAATATGTACAGGCTTTTTTTTGGCAAATAAGAGGATCCAAAACAAACAAGCTAATCCAACAATTTTTTGGAAGAATCAATTTCTTTTCTTGCCTTGAAAGAATGTAATTCCTCTATTCCCTGTTAAGACACGATAAAGGAAACAAAATAATATAAGCTACCATAGTATGGCAAGAGATTCAATTCAATATAAAACGAACTAAACTAGCATTGCAAATTATACTGCATGAAACTCAAAGATTTACACCATCAACACTGCTCTCAGGAGTTCAACTTTTGTCACATCTAGAATCCTATATACCTATTATCACTCTTCCAAATATATTCCTACCAGAGTATTTTCTTTTTCCTTGCAGCAACCAAGTAAAACAAATTTGTAAACATGGTATTTGAGGATAACTTCTTCACAATCTTCATAAAATAAAATTGCCTTCTAACAAGCACAAAGAAAATATAAATAATATACACCTTATCTAGACTTTGGACAGAACACAAAATCTATGTGGAAGGTGTTGGAACTCGAAGTACTTGTTGCAGAAAGCGTGCTGCAAGACGTTGAGTGATTCCCCCCATAACACGTTCCCCAAGTCTGCGTGCCTCAGGTTGCTGAAGAACCTGTTCATGTGAAAACATAAATTTATATAAAATTAAACTAGTAACAAATTTTATTAAGAAAAATGAAACCGAGGGTCAAATATAAAATGCCTTATATTCACTTCAACAAAATATTTAAAATTATTTCATTTAACATTAAATTCAATATTTGCACAGCTGGGCCCTTCGATCACCAGAGTGACATCAAACTAATTTGGTTGGTTTCACCGACCTCCATTGTCCTTGTTGCGACCTCCTTTCTCATATTTTAAAAAGTATAAAATCCACATCCAAATGACCAAATAATAGCGCAAATCTCTCGGTTTTGTAAAGTTAAGTTACATATCGATTTTGTAAAATTAAGTTAAATATTGGATGGATGCCAAATAAGAACGCAAATCTTTGGTTTTGTAAAGTTAAGTTAGATGAGATTTTGTAAATTTAAGTTAAATGTCGCCTCTTAAAAGAAAATCTTATTGATAAAAGTTAACATTAAATGATAATAGTAAAATATCATAAGAAAGTGTTCAACATTGGAATAAGCTAGATTTTTAACTTTGTGTTCTATTGTGCAAATCTGTGGAACCCAATATATTGGGAACCATCAAATGACTCATAACGTGTAAACCCTTTTGGAACAATGCTCAAAACACTTTTGCAAATGACATTCAGCAGTTTTATGTTTATGCCCATAAGCTAGCATCTCTTAAACAAACTGATTACAAAATGGCATCTTTCATTGCTAAAAGTTAATCTCCTATTAAGGAATTAAAGATGTTCTAAGACATTTGTTGGAGATCTCACATAATTAGAAATTAAAACATTTTATACCATATATAAACCTTATCTTATAAACTAATTTTATGAGGTTTTCTAAACATAAAGCCATATTTTGATCTTAATAAGGAGTCTCTTCAATAGAAAGTTCAACCCTTAAAAAGTTGAAATCTTCAAGAATCTGCTGAATCTTCTACCATGATATCTACTAGTGGAAGGGGAGGTCATGGCAATAGAGAACGATGTGGTGGTATGTAAAAGGACGTGTCACATTTAAAGAGAATTTCTACTCTCTACATGATTTTCCTAATATCTCCAAATTTGAAACAATTGAACCAAAGTTTTTTAATGAAGAATATCAAGAATATGTGAGCTTAAAAACCAGCAACCTAGCCCAATCTTCCACAAATCCTAGTTAGTCAACAATTTGCATTTCATAACCGGTGGAAAGTCAAACTTTATGGATAACTAATTCACGTACTTCTCTAATCATACACTTCTTTGTTCTCTTCTATTTCTTCTCCAAAAATTTTCTCACCTTATAACCTTAGTCAATGGATCTAAGGTTGTTTCTCAAGAAGTTGGTCAAGTTTTTCTTTTTCCCTCTATAAACTTTAAATTTATTTTATTTGTTCCTACCTAGCCCTTTAACTTTATTTCTTCAAGTCAATTAACCAAGTCATTAAACTATTCAGTAACTTTTTATGGAATTCATTTATTACACGGGTTTAGGGTTTAGGTACAGGTCCATTGATTGGCACAGAACAAGAATATAGAGGATTATACAATTTTAGAACCAATTCACCTGTGTTTTGTTTTCCGTCTCAATCTCTCAAACTTCTGGCCCGATCACTTGGGTCATACACACTTATCAAAATTAAAACAAATGATTCCTAAACTTACCAAACTTCAAGACCTAGACTGAGTCGTGTCAATAAGGGAAACATGTTACGTCCTCTTCTCCCAAGCAACATGAATCAAGATGACACTGTTTATTTTTCTTTGTCATTCATTTTGTTATGACATTTGAGGACCAAATCCTATCCGACTTAAATATTTGTTTAGATTAATTGGTGAACATTCAAAATGCATTTTCTGTATTTAATGAGAGATCTTTGTGACGTGTTTTGGTTGGATTGTGTTTTGTTTTGTTCATGACATATCTCCAAATTTGGACAAACTGCTAACAAGAGTCATCAAATGTGTCTTGTAGGATACTCTCATCTCCAAAAAGTATATCGTTGTTGTTCTCCTTAAACAAAATTATGTCTGTGAGTGTCAAATCTTTTGAAGAGACTCCTTCATTTCACTCTTCCACACAAGAAGTTGACTCTGTCCAACAAGTCTTCCCTATTCCATTACTTGAACCCTTGGTCTTCCTAGCTCATTACGCCCTCGATCAAGCAATACTCTAGGTTTTTCTCGTAGTTCTAGTACACTGAAACTATCATCGCCACCTACTGATACCTACCAATGCAGGCTATGAGTGATTGGCCAAATGTTACATGGTTAAGTTGAGCCATTAAAGTTGGACCAAATAGTGAAGTTGATCACCTTAAAACTAAATTGGTGGGAAAATGATACACTCAAATATATGGCCTTGATTACGGTAATACTTTTCTCTTATGGCAAAAATTACTATTGTCCAACTATTTTTTTCCATGGCAGTTGTTTGCCATTGGCCTCTCCATCAATTAAATATCAATAATATTTTCCTTCATGGTGATCTGGAAGAAGAAATCTACATGGAACAACCTCCTAGATTTGTTGCTTAGAGGGACTGTGGGTTGGTTTGTAAATTGGGTCGGTTTCTCTATAGTCTCAAGCAATCTCCTTGCATTCGATTTGGAAATATTAGTCATAGTGTTCAAATCTTTGGGCTAAAATGCACTGAAGTGGATCATTGGGTTTTTAATGTCATGCATCTCTTGGAAAATGTGTTTACTTAATTGTGTATGTAAATGAGATTTTCATAATAGGGAATGATGTCACTAAAATCACTCGGCTAAAGAAGCATTTTTGTGCACCCACTTTCAAACCAAAGATCTTGGATGCCTTAAGTATTTTCTAGGCATTGGAGACTCAATCAAAGAATGATATCGTAATTTTAAAAAGAAAATATACATTAGATATCTTAAAAGAAAGAGGCATGATTGAGTAGACTCATAGGCAGTCCTATGGATCCAAACCTGAAACTAATTACCAAATAAAATGAATGTTTCTAACCTACAGTGATATAGAAGACTTGTCGAAAAACTCATTTATTTCTCTATTACTAGACCTGACTTGTCTTATATTGTTGATGTAGTTAGTCAGTTTAAGTACACACCTTGCATTAATCAGTGGAATGTTATTCACATCCTCAAGATACCTCAAAAATGCTCCAAGACAAAATTTACTATATAAAGATAAGGGAAATATCCAAATCTCTAGGTATTGTGGTGCTAACCCGTAGGATCTCTCGTATACAAACATTTCAATACTGAATATTATGTTTTCATTGGAGGGAATATTGTTTCATCATGTAAGAGTAAGAAACAAAATGTGGTTCCTCCATCAAATGTTGAAGCTAAGTATAAAGTGATGGCATCACTTGTGAACTTCAGTGCAATAAAACAATCCCTCAAAGAACTAAAACTTTATGAAATCCAGCAAATAAGGATGTATTGTGATAGTCAAGAACCCATCCATATTGCTTCCAATTCAGTATCTAAATTAAGTGACTATAGATGTTTTATAAAGTGCAGTATGGTGTTACACATGAATGCTAGATACTCAAACACCAGTGATAATCCCTATACACATTTGATAGAAAGGGGAATAATGAGAGGGTGTGGAAATTTTATTATAAAAGAAAATTTAAAAATTAGTTACTTGTTAGTTGCTAACTGCTAACAGTTGTTGCGGGAAGAGGGATGAACCTTTCTTTTAGGAAGTCTATATATCCTTTTCTTAAGAAGGAAGGATAGTAGTTTTGTGACAGGGAATGCCCTGTGTGAAAGGAAGTATTTTCCTTTATGAACCTGTGTTACGAAGTTTACTGAGAATTAATGCAGTTTTAAGGGACTGTCATTACAATTTCTCTTCTACCTTCTTTGGGAAGGCTCCTAACAATTTTGGTCTGAACTGTCAGATCTTTGAGGGGCATAATGGGAAGCAGAGTGAGTGCTATGGAGAAATGGGCCAGCAAACAGAGGAAGAATATTACAGACTTGAGAAAAGACAGGACTCTGGTAAAAGAAAGCATACCAGACAAAAAGCAAAGAGTTTTTTATTTTGGTAGATAGAGTTGTGGGGGGCTCTAGCATCATAAATAGACAATTGGAACTAATGATTCATAGGAGGTTACTTGAGGATGATTCCTGAGGAGTTGGAGAGGCACTGAATGAAACAATTTGCATCCATAGCATAAGGTTAACTGTGCTAGGGAAATACTATTTCAGAATTGATCCTGTGGGAGAGGGTGCTAGATGGTATCGATCATTTGGTCAAGAGATATACTCAACCTTACTTTTAGCCTGCGACCAATTTCCATAATTCAACCTTGAGGACAAGGTTGTTCCAGCAGGGACGAGTAATGATAGAAAGGGGAATAATGAGAGGGTGTGGAAATTTTATTATAGAAGGAAATTTAAAAATTAGTTAGCAGTTAGCTGTTAACAACTGTTGCAGGAAGGGGGCTGAGACTTTCTTTTAGGAAGTCTATATATTCTTTTCTTATATGGAAGATGAGAAGGAAGGATAGTAGTTTTGTGACAGGGAATGCTCTGTGTGAAAGGAAGCATTTTCCTTTGTAAACCTATGTTAGGAAGTTTACCGAGAACTAATACAGTTTTGAGGGACTTTCCCTACAATTTCTCTTCTGCGTTTTACCTTCTTTGTGAAGGCTCCTAGCGATATCCCTGTATCACTTTTATTGCATCCACAATGATTAATACTGACTTTGAAACACGGATATTTGTTTTAATTTTGGTTTTGGATTTGTGCTTACAGGAATCTCAAATTAGCATGTGTTTCAGTCTCAAATAAATCTTTAATGTAATCTTATAATAATTTTTTATTTTGTATGCAATCAGTGTAGCTGAAATCATATGCAGTAATATTTGTATCAGAGTTGTATGGTACTTGTCTTGTGTCTGCTACACAAAGTTGTTGATCAAGTGCTATAGTTGTGCTAATTTTTGTTACATGAGATATCAGTTCAATAATTAAATTAACACCTGCAGAATGTCTCTATGGTCTGTAAATGGTCCATGGTCTATAGAAATACAATAATGCAGAAAACACTGGATCTTACCTGTAGTATAGGTAGCAAAAGATCTGGATCAAAATCATCAGATGATTGCAGAAGTCCCCATATCCTGAATACTTGATCTCTAAGCTCTATCATGTTTTGTGTTTCACCTTCCGACATTATAATGGGTCCATTGGCATTGCCATTGAAAACAAGAGCCTTCATAAAATCAGGAACTGACTTGTATGTATCAGAAATTGTGCTAAGTGTAAAAGCTTCAGTCACACGAACAGCTTCTTTAATAACAAGGTTCCTGAGTTCTTCACCATCTGGACTCAATAATACCTTCAGGACAGGTTGTAAAGCCTCTTTTGCAGTGAAATCTCTGTCCATTCTCCCCTGCACTAGCAGGTTTTCCAGTCTACCCCACCTGCACTTGACTAGATCAATCTATATTCTAGCAAATTTACTCAAAAAAGTATTCTATCATCATGTTCGATCAATGAAATATAGACTTTAGATAGCTGTATGTATACCTGAATCTCCCATCCTGGAAAAGCAACTCTATAAGAGCATCTCTGAGGTATGGGTTTGGGTCTGTCAACAGCCGCTTGGCAAAATAAGGGTATGATGCCGCAAGAACCTTAAAATTGGGATCAGCATAAAGTGCTAAACCTTCTAAAACAGTGAGAGACCTCAATATTAAAGCATAGTAGGCTGGTACTGCCAAAAGAAAATGAAAAAAAGAACCCAAATCCAAACCATCAGATTCTGCAACAAATGGTAGATACAAGTAACAAAAAATATGTATTGAAATAGACAATTACATTACTCAACCATTGAAATTGAAAGTTCTAAGAAAAATAACTAAATGTTTTATTTTGTCTGTCACAGGTAGAATATAATTAATGTTGTCATCTATGTGTTTTTAGAAAGTGTGTATCTATCCCAGGCTGAAATGACTCAAGAATCACTATAAAAAGAAGTACAAGATGAAAATGAGAAATCAATAAAAAGCATACTGTTATCTCACCATTAAATGGAAATTGATACAAAACGTTTCCCAGACCATCCACTAGTGTCTTGAAGTTAAGTTCACTCACAGTATAATTAAGTGCATCATCAAAAAAGTCTCGTAGTGCTGGTACAATTGGTGACACATCAACATCAGGCGCTAGGAACTCAAGAGCGTAGTAGTCACGAGCCATAGCTTCATAGTCCCGGTTAACTAAGTGAACAACATGGCCAATTATGGCAGATCTTGCTTCTTCTGGAGTCTCACTCATCATCCCAAAATCAAGAAAAGCAAGCTTTCCCTCCGGTGTTGCTAAGAGATTCCCAGGATGTGGATCTGCATGGAAATATCCATACTCAAGTAGCTGTCTGAGGCTGCACTGAATGCCTGTATTAACCAGATCCAACACTTTTAGTCCTTGTCTCTCAATAGCCTCTTGCTCATTTAATTTGACTCCATCAACCCACTCCATCGTCAGTACTTTGGCACTTGTATAATCCCAGAAAACATCTGGGACACAGATATCTTCCTTGTCAGCATACAATTTTTTGAACCTCCTTGCATTTTGTCCCTCCTGCAGGAACCTGTCAAAATTTACATTCAATCCTGAAAAAGAATCTTACGTAATTTACAAATAAGTAGTTTTACTATTAACATATAGGGAACAAACATCCCATAACTACAAATGAAGAAAGCTACAACAACTAGATTCAAGCTTTTCACTAGACACAAGTCAATAGGCTAAAGATTTGATGTTTGATCCTTTTGATGTTTTAAAAACAAGATTTGGAAATGAAAAGAAAATTCAAAAATACATATGGAAATGATTGAAGAACTAACCTGCACATAGTTGAGCTCCTGAAATACTCTACGTGCAAATTCATCAATAAGCGCAACAACATCACTAGTGATTATGTCGACATATTTATTAATAAAAAACCCAAGACCTCTTATCAGGTAGAAGTCCAAGCCTATTGCTTCCTCGATACCAGGGCGTTGCACCTTCACAGCCACAAGTCTTCCAGAATACTTCAACTGAGCTTTATAAACTTGTCCCAAACTGGCTGCTGCTATGGGTGATGGTGATATAGAAGAGAAGACGGAGTCAAGAGATAGACCTAATTCCCTCTCAATGCATGCAAAGGCCTCCTCATCAGGAAATGTAGGCAAACCATCCTGGTAAAGTACATCCAGGATCAAAATTACCCTTACTTTTAATTCTTTAATACAAAACTTCATAGCAAAAATTATAATAACGGGCATATACCATCCTACACTACATCAGTGAATAAATTTCCACAATGCATTAACTTTGATCAAGTCCTATAAGAACCAAGACATTATACACAAAAGAGCATGCTATTTACGCTACATATTGATGAGTCACACAACCAAACTTCTTAGGCACCATTTGGATGGACATATTTTCATCCCTTTGTATAAAGCTAGTTGAAACAGTTTTTAAAATCCACATAAGTTGTCTGGTCTTACTTCCATAAGCTACAAGCTGAAGCTTATGAAAACAAGCCTTCGCAAAATTAACTCTTTCTTATTTTCAAACAATTATCTTCAATAAATCATCAAACTTCCATTCTTTACCCTAGTTGAAATGTTTATCCAAATAAGATTTATCTTCTTTTACTGTAATATAAGGTCTACTAAAACAAATACCAAGATTCTATTTTGAAAATATTCTCTATTGCACTTAATGAAGAGAAATGGGAAAGTAAACTGGATTAAACTTTTCATACTCACAAGTTCTCATTTAACTTCTTCAAAATCCTATATGCATTAATTCATTTTAACTTGTGGAAGAAACTTGATACATTTTACTTTCGATTTTCTTCTTCAAGTTTTCATGCATATTTTTATCTAAATCAATATTAACTCAAGTAGTTTCTCCAAACAAGGCCCTTAAAGGTAGTCAACCTCTAAAACATGCTCTAAAAATTTTTAATTTTGTAAAGTTACAATCATTAACTAATTAACAAACAAAAGAAACGCTGAATTTGAATGAAAACGAGTAAAAGGGAAGAAGAGAACACAACACTTGAAGCTCAGAAAGCTCTTCCAAATATTCCGGTGGGCATATGTCAGGCCTTGTGGACAATCCCTGACCCAATTTCACAAAAGTGGGACCCAGCTTCGTGAATATGTCCTTAAGCTCAGACGCACGAACTCTTCTATTCTGATCAAGCACTCCACTCCTCTGGTCCAGCAACAGCTTCAGCCCAAACGAACCCAACGCAACCAGAATCTGAAGGGTCCTCCGCACCACCTACCACAAAAAAGGGATCAACCAATCCTCAAAATCCGATTCGTACCCACGAAAGAACTTCCAAAAGGGTATCCAAAAAGGGTGTGAGAGAGAGAAGACCTTAACGGGTTGGGAGCCATACATGGACGCTATCAGTTGCGGGTTGTAGACGGTCGCATTGACCGCACGTGTCATGGCTCGGGCCTCGGCTTGCAAGTCATTGGCACGTGACAGGGTGAGTACCTGAATGGAGCTATTGTCTCTGGGCGCGGAAGGTGAAGGCGGTGCTTGGACCAGAGCAGCTTGTGGGGTGAGGCGCGTGAGTGTGGTGGTTCTGCTGCTGAAACGACGTCGTGGGAGGCGCTTGGAGAGAGGAATGGAACCGCGCGTCCATGAAGAACACGGCTGCCCCACCGTTGCCATGGTTGGTGTCGGGTTTGTCAATTCTGATTATGCCGTGGACACTCGGAAGTTAAATGGCAGTTATTTTTTTGGATGAACTGAAAATGAGTCAAACAAGTAATGGGGAAAGCATACACGAAATTGCATTTGGACCATTTGATTTTCATGACACAAAATTTTTTGTGCACGTCATTAATACTCATATGAAAACAAAATATTTTATATAATGAAATTTATTTCACACTAAAAAACCAACCATTTTACAATATTAAAAATATTATATTATAATAAAATAGTAATTCGTTTAAACATCAAATAGATAAAACTGGTTTCAAGTTATTCTTTTGTAATGCCGTATGATCCTTTATTTGTATTCTCATAGTTACGTACTTAAAGATAATCCGTACATGTCTAAATTGAGTGTGAGTAACGTTCTCTATTTATCTTTAAAAAAAACTCATTCATTTTTCTCCTAAATCAATTATTTTACAAAGTAACATTATTTATAGGTTTAAATTTCTTTTTATTCCTCATAATTCTTTGAATATAAAATTTAGTCCCTATAAAAAATTAATATATGTTATTAATCAAAAACACATTATTTTTTCTGTAATAATTTAATAATATAGAAGTATTAGATCAAAATTGTTTGATTTTTTAAAATTAAATAACTAATATGTTATTAAACTTTTTTAAAAAGATCCAAACTACATATTAATAAAATTATTGAGATGAAAATGTAGATTTAAACTACTATACACATTGCTTCTTTGATATAGTAACCAAAATAGGATTGGTAGTTTGGCTTCAATATATTCTTCCTATATAGAAATTTTAAAAGAAATTGTTTGAGAATATTATTAAGAGTTAGTTTCAATGAAAGCATTTTTTACAATATTTTCGACGGAAGAGTTATTAACTTATCCGTTTCAGTTTAGTCTGTTTCTATTTAATATTATATTATAAAAATATTCGCTAACTATATCAAAAATTTAATTACATTATAACTTAAGTATTTCAAAAAGATTCACTTAATAAATTTATTGTTATGTAAAGTAAACATTTTTCATATTCATTTCATAAGTTAAAAAATAGTTTAAAAAGAGCATAGTTGTGTTTTATTCTATCTGTTATTTAAAAAATTTAAATTTTAAATTTTACTATTAATTTGATATAATTTAGTACATATTGAACCTTGAAATTTGGTAGCATAAATGATTGCAAAAGCTTATAATTAAAGAAGAAAAGAAACTCTAGATTTTTTTTCAGCTTTATGGGTCTAAATATTTTTTGTGAATTAGAGTGGCGTAGACTTGTGGTGATGCGAATGGCATGATCCAGAACCACTTATATTTTGATATGTATTAGTACTACAAAACAAGGTCATTGATATCTACAATTTTATTCCCTCAAGTTTCTACAAACGCTGATCCTGACTTGTTTCTCTCAAATTCTTAATCAAAAACCAATATTTATGGTAATATCTATTTCGCACTCTTCACCCACATATATGCATACAAAACAAAGTTTGTCAATGTGATACTGATTTTTATTCTTAATTTAAATTCTAAATTTGTAGTGTGAAAATAATTAAAATATATCTTTAATAATAAATTATGTTAATTTTGTTTGATATGTCAAATGAAGCTTTGACATAAATTATAATAATTATATTAATTATAATTATAAGATCCAGTTTTAATATTAATTATAATATCTAATATTAATTAAATATTTAAAGATTGGTTAAATGTTGGGTATGAAAGATTTATGTCAAATGGTATTGTTTGTTTTTCTGTTTTTGAAAAGCCTATGAAGTAGATTTATACCTTCTCTGGCTTCCATGCAAATATTGATTTTTCACTGCCCAAGCATGTATCACCAAACCAACACCAAAATAAAATAAAGAACAATTAGTATGTAAATGGGATATTAGAGAATAATTCAGTAAAAAAAAATTATAGCTTTTGCCAAAAACATCAATGGCTTCAAGCAAACCTTCCTTTAAGAGCATGTTACAAAGAGAGTGTGAAAAAGCCATCTCAGGATCAAATTGGATTGAAAAAAATGTTCAAGATTTCTCCTATTGACTTGAAAACCTACCAAACATTCTTCGTTTCTCTCTATCACCAACTCCGCGTATGAAAATCAATTTTATTTTATAACATAAAAAAAAATATTAAAATTTATGTTTCTCTATTCTTTTAACTAAGAGTGATTTTATATGAAGATTTAGTATGATGAATAGGAATTAATTTCTTTATTCTTAATTTTGTTGTTTGAATGTCGACAATATTTTGGAAAACTATTTAATAAGATTAATTTTCACATTATTATTGTGAAAATGAAAATAAAAAATAAAATCATGTAAAGTTTACATAATTTTTTTATAGTCATATCTAATATCTAATAATTGTAATCGTCATCTTAAAAATTTGATTAATTGTTTGTAATGGAGTATTTCCTTTTAACTATATTCACAATTCAAAGATTAAAAGAAAAATATACTATTTTATGTTTTAATATTGTTATAATCATATTATTAGTATGAAATGTGCAAAATTTTGTTGATGATTAATTTAGTTTAAAAAAAATAATTAGTCATTTTTAATAGAGTCTCTTATCCGAGCCACATTCATATTCCAGATATTATTTAAGAAGCTAGTAAAACATGCATATCTCAACCAATGATAAAAGTACAATGTACACTCAATCTAAAAAGCTTCACTCCACATTATCTCTCTTGAGTGGTGCATTTACAAACGCGAAGAACATTGATTTGATATAAAATAAAGAAACATGCAAAAGAAAAAGTCTAAATCATTATGACATCATTAAAAACTTAAACAAAAATGAAACAAGATAAGAACTTTTGCAAACAAGATATATTAAAAAAAGTCATTATTGACCAACTTACACCATTAAAAGTATGATACCATAAACATTCACAATAACGCTAACAACCAACATACAAAAAGAGTCATAACATGACAAAAAAATATATAACTAAACATTTAGTTTGACATTGTTGTCACTATTGGACATTAGTGGAATGACAAACCCTTTCTCATTCCCTAATGTCTCTTCGTCCTCATATGGGATGTCTTAAAATGGAACCAATGCCCTTACAAAGCTGACTCATTTGATATCAAATTTTCTTGTATCCAAAGGATTTTGATATAGAGAAGCCATCAATTGAATGACCATATTAAAGTCTATTTTTTTAATTGAGAAGGAACCACTTAAACTCATTCTAGTTCTTCTCAGTCTTAGTGAGCATGCAATTCCTCAAGATTCACCAATGTCATGTCGACCAGGCTTTATTATAAATCACTTAAATTCCTCTTTATATTGATTTCCTTTCTCTTTCGGTTGTAAGCACCAACTCTTTAATGATGGCGACTCAATAAGAAGGTTATCACTTTTAGTTTGGAGATCTTTCACTTGGTTGCCAATAGAAGAGTTAGTCTCCAAAGCTTTCTTCATTGAGCTCCTCAACTTGGACAACTTTGGTTTTTTTTTCTCTAATTCCATGGTCCCACCTTGCATCAATTTCGATTAAGGATGACAAAACGGGTAAGTCCGATCCGTTTTGCTCCGATCCTCCACTAGTCCACCAAGATTACACGGGCCGAAATTAGTAACACTCCCTATTAGAGGGTGGGTTGGTGAGCTGGCCCACCACCTTTTAATTTTTATTTTTTTAAAATTATTTTGTTTTGGATCTATTTACTTGGTTGTAGTAATTTAAATAAAGTTCTATATAAAGCATTGACCACCACCAATTTTAATTGCAAAAACACAAGATTCCTCTTTAAAAGTGTAAAAAATAACGACAAGCGAGTTGCCCCGCTTGTGACCTGTCGGGTTGGCGGGTTAGGCGGGCCAATACAGGTTGTCGAGTTCAAAAATTTAACCTGTCTCTACCATGAACTATTTATATTACAACTTAAATAAAATATCTTCACATAACACACCTACCCGACAAATAAAAAAGATGGAAGAAAACGTATTGATAGAAAAAAGAGTCATCAATAGACGTAGTTATCAACAAAAAAAATACTCCATAAAAAAGAATTTCCTTTTTGATGCGGACATCCTCCAGGGTCTTTCTCAAGAGGGAGGGAATGATGCGGACATCCAAGCCCAAGGGCCACGCACAACAAGATTGGAATAATTATTTTATTTGGAGTTAAGATTTGAACTCAGGACCAAGTACAGAGTATCAACCTAACCACTGGGACAAATGATCATTCTTGAAATATAAGGATTGTAGTATCGTCTTATTTTCTTACAAACAAGAAAAGACCTTTGTAATT
>Ga0123342_1005246_pt1 | contig 19008 bp, 9 predicted proteins | sample Turbeawhitnodule_FD_89960 | JGI IMG/M metagenome (GOLD analysis project Ga0123342, IMG submission 89960) | Root nodule microbial communities of legume samples collected from Mexico - Turtle bean Mexico white nodule | ecosystem: Host-associated > Plants > Roots > Nodule | place: Mexico: Nepantla... | reverse complement strand
ATAATTTTTAGTTAATTAAAATATAAAAGCAAATAAGTAAACGTATGTAAAACTAAAAATTAACTAAAATTACGAATTTTCAAAAATCTAATATCAAAATGGTTGATAACAAATTAATATGTATATAAAAGAAATAATAACTAATTAGGATTTACTTTGTTAGACTTTTAAAATCTATTCTGTTTAACCTGAAAGTAGTAAGTTGAATTGTTGGAAAGGTTGAACTTTCATGTTTTTAATATGATTTACTGTTAATACAATTAAATGAATAAAGTTAAATATATTATAGTATCTTTGTCAAACTTTTACCTTGTACAATCTAAATATAAGTAGTTTGTCTCTTCAACAAGGTTGCATTCCTTAAGAGAAGAAGACAAACATGAGTTCATTCTACTTTGTAATGAATTGGAGATGCAAATGTACTGAATGCTATAGTGATATAACATCAACTCTTTTTTATCATTGCGAATGAGAAATGTGCGAAGGTTACAAGATGCATTGAAGAAAAAGAATCAAGTAATAGCATTGAATGAAGTAAACTCAATCAGATATTCAAACATGCATTATTTCTCGAAGTTAAAAAAGAATACATAGTGTAAAATAATTCTCACTCTATATACACAAAAACTCAATGAACAAATAAATAAAGAATAAAACATGCATTATTTCTCGAAGTTAAAAAAGAATACATAGTGTAAAATAATTCTCACTCTATATACACAAAAACTCAATGAACAAATAAATAAAGAATAAAACATGTATAGTTTCCCCAGTAATTCAAGTAATCAAAGTAATCTTCTTCCTCAACACACACAACACTCTCAACATCAACCCTTTACTCAGTTGTTTGGACCTTGGTAGCTTCATCATCCCCTGCAGCCAACTCTGGTTTGATCTCCTCCAATTGCTGCAGAACTTGGTGTACTTCAGGCCTGGCAGAAGGAGATGGATCCACACAATGCAGTGCTAACTTCAACGTGTTAAGCAATTCATCCCCTATGGCTGGTGCATCCCTCATGAGTTCCAAATCAAACACTTCATTAGTCCACTCTTCCTTCACTATGGAGGCAACCCATTGGGGCAAGTCCATGCCATTGGTTGGCTCTCCAGGTGGCTTTCCAGTTAGGAGTTCCAACATGATGACACCAAGACTGTACACATCAGTCTTTGTGTTAGGCTTCTTGGTCTTTGAAAGCTCTGGTGCGTTGTATCCAAGGCTTCCTGCAGTGGCAATGATGTTGGTGTTGGCAGAAGTTGTCATCAGCCTTGAGAGACCAAAATCTGTTATGTGGGCTTCTGTTTGCTCATCCAATAGTATGTTGCTTGATGTGAGGTTCCCATGTACAATGTTCTCTTGGCTATGTAGGTAGCTCAAGCCCCTAGTGACTCCAATAACTATCTTCATCCTTGTTGGCCATTCAATAACAATTTCAGGCCCACGAGCTGCATTTGTTAGAATCAGATGTATCACATATCAGTATCCGAAGCAATGACACAACACATTCTAATCACTATTTAGTACATAGCATGCAGGAATAATTCATGTATATAGGCTTCAGAAGCAATGATACAACACATTCTAATTACAGTCAAGTACTCACCATGAAGAATTGATGTATATCTTAAATATATCATATCAGCATCAGAAGAACACAACATTACAAGATATGGCCTACAGTATCAGAAGCAATGGCAGAACCAGTTTAAAGACTAAATATTAACCCATGAGATACTCTAAATACTGCTTATTACTTACCGTGAAGGAATGATGCTAGGCTTCCTTTTGTCATGTAATCAAAGACAAGAAGCTTCTCTCCTTTTGGTCCTAAATAGTAAGCTCTAAGTGCTAAGAGATTTGGGTGTCTGATTTTGCCAAGTGCAGCAACCTCAGTTTCAAACTCCTTCTGCCCTTTAGTAGTCTTTTCCCTCAACCTCTTCACAGCAACTTGGTTACCATCTTCCAGTGTTGCTTTGTATGCTGTTCCATATGCACTTTTTCCCATTATCTCCGCAGTTGCACACAAAAGATCATCAGCAGTAAACACAAAAGGCCCATCAAAGTGAACTAGTTTCCCGCCAGCTTCACCTCCTGATTCAACGTCACCACCAGCTGAAATACCTTTTTCAACACTTCTAGCAGATGCTGCAGCCTTAGCAGCTTTGCCACTCTTTCTGCTTGAAGCAGTTCTTCTCCTGATCAAACAACACAACAAAAAGCAGCAGAGTAATAACAGAATCAACAGAAGAACACCTGCCACTATGAGGATTATGTCCTTGGTGCTTAGTTTGCGGTGGTGAGGCTTAGAAAGAGCCTGTGGTGATTGAGCTGGAAGATTATGAGGAGAGGGTGAAGGGCAAGGTTTTGAGCTGATGTACCCACATAGTTCAAGATTTCCAACAAAAGAGCTAGCATTGAATCTTTTGGAAAGTAGAGATGGGACAGGACCAGATAGGTTGTTGTAAGAGACGTTGAATGAACTGAGATTTGCAAGTTTGGTAAGGGTATCTGGAATTCCTCCAACTAATCTGTTTTCAGAAAAATCAATTTGGCTAATGCTTGAGATGTTCCCTATTGTTGGTGGGATTTGGCCATCAAGCTTATTGTTCTTCAGGTTAAGCACAGAAAGGTTGTGCAACCTATCCAAAGAATCTGGAATATGGTTTGCAAGTTGATTGCTATTAAGGTTTAATGAAACTAGAGAAGAGAGGTTAGAGAAGCTAGCAGGAAGGCTGCCATTGATGGCATTGTTTGAAAGATCAAGAATTTGAAGCCTAGAAAGTGCACCTAGTTCACTTGGAATAGGCCCTACAATCAGGTTATGACTCAAAGAAACATTTTCAAGAAAAGCTAGCTTGCCTAGAGAAACTGGGATGATTCCAGAAATGAGATTGTGATCAAGGGTCAAAACTTGAAGCTGGGAAGCTTTCTTCTTTCCAGCACCACCCCAAGAATCTGGGATAGAGCCAGAGAGGTTGTTGTGTTGGAGGTCAAGAATGGTTAGAGAAGGAGACATAGTCAAACTGCTAGGAATGGATCCAGAAAGTGAGTTGAAGCTCAAATTGATCCTAAGTATCCTAGTAGATCTCGCTAAACTGGGAGGGATTTTACCGCTGAGGGAATTGTTGCTAACATCAAGAGACTGAAGCATTGGACAATTGCCAAGGGAAGGAGGGATAGAACCTGAAAGCTTGTTATTAAAGAGATAAACCCCTCTAAGGTTAGGAAGGAGGCCAAGTGACAAAGGAACTGGACCAGCAAGAGCATTGTCATGAAGACTGAGCTTCCTAAGAGACTGAAGCTGGCCAATTTTCTCAGAGATCCTGCCTCCTAACCCTCTCCAAGGAAGCTGAATTGCAATAACCTCACCATTCACACACTTGATTCCTGCCCACCCTGAACAGGCACCTAGACCACTATCATTCCAGCTCTTGAGAACCCCTTTGAAGTCAATTAGCTCATTCTTAATAGCCCTCAGGGCTTGAAAATCAGCTTGAGTGACAACCACCCCATCCCACAACTGCCCTGAAACAGGCGGAATGGCAGAAGCCAAAGCTTGCAAAAGAAACACAAAAAAGGCTAAGCAAATAAAACCACCACCCCCACCACCTTTGTGGCTCCTCCTCCAATGACCATATGCAAAAGAGAGGTTAGGCTGAAAAGGGTCTGTGTAGAAATCTTTGACATGACAACTGTTGTGTCCCATGAAAGTGGTAAGTGGGAACTTGGAACAAACAATGGCTAAGCAAAGAAAGTAAGACAGACACAAACAGGTTCCACTTCCACTCTCTCTTTAGCTCACAGCTCTCAGACAGACAGCTCAGATAATAGTAGTAGTAGTAGTATAATACTAGTACAATGAGGAAGATCTAAATAACAAAAGAAAGTGGAGAGTGAAAAGAGAAGGAAGGACTACAGTTCTGAAAAAGGGATGTGAGTGAGGAAAGGTGTTGGTGGGGTTTAAGGTTGAAGGAAGATAAATGAAATGAGGTGGTGGTCGTGAGTAGAATGAGTCAAAGGTTGCAATTTTCTTAATCCTAACGGCTAGTTTTACTTCATAGTCTAAATTATCATAACTGCTGCTGCATAACGGGTTGGGTTGGGACATTAGAAGACCAAGCAGAGATGAGATATGATATGGGGTTTCCTCCTCCAACGGCTACATTGCATTGGATTTGGTTTTGGATGCATTATATTTTCACAGGGACCCATTCTTTCCCACGTTCTACTTCCTCAATGTGACTCCTCGTCATCAACATTATTATAGTCTAAGAAAATATGTCACAAAAGACAAAAACTTTTATTACCCAAACTACCCTTGCATAACTGACTGTTTGGGAGAATAATTCATTGTAAAATTCATTTCAAATTAAATTAATTTTGCAAAATTGATTTTGATGTTTGGAAGTTTATATTGCATTTTCCTTTATCTTTGAAAATTTGTGTATTGCTTTTTCATTTAATCTTTTGCTTACATTTTCATTTTAGATTCTATATTTAAAATATTCATTTACTCGTTTAATTTCTATAATAGTTTTTAGAATTTTATATTCTGTCCAATCTACTTAAACACGTTTCATTTAAATATATATATATATATATTCTTTAATCCCTAATCCTTGTTGTCCTCGTAATAAAGATTAAAAAAATTACTAAATTGATCTCTAAAAACCAAAAAAAGTGTTAAAAAGTATATGCGTAAGAATTAAAATGTGGTGTTTTTAAGTATAGTTATTAAAGATAAATTATTTTATAACTAAGAATTAAACGTGTAATTAAACTTCTAAAATTCTTATATTTTAGTTTATTAAAATATTTTTTATATTTTAATTCTTATGCGTCCATAAACAGTGGTTTTACATTTTTCGAAACCCAAAAAAAATATTAAAAAATATCCACACACAAAGTAGGCTTAGAATTTTTACGTATCGAAACAAAAGTGAAATATAAAAATGGAATGGTTAATTAAACTAAAATTTTATTCAATAATATTGTTTCAACTCAAAATCAAGTTCGGAATCAATTCTTAACATAAAACTAATATCTTTCCAAATATTATATAAATTGGCATTTTAATGTAATTCTAACATTTTTTAAAATGTGAGTTACAAGACGTATGATGAAAAATGGAGAGGAGAGAAGAGAGGATCACCACTTTACAATATGACGACAAACTAACGAAAGAGAAGTGCAGACAAAATGAAAAGAGGATCAATAAGTCACAAATAAATATATATATATATATATATATATATATATATATATATATATATGATTTGAAGTGAAGAATGTAGGAGACTACCAAATAATCAATCACTCTAAATTATTTCATGTTTTTCTTTTCAATTAATTGATGATAAACCAGTTAACAAAAAATAAAAAATAAAAAAATTTAAATGATAAGTATTTTCGAACAGATTGAGACTCAGAGAACTATTGAAACCATTCTTTTGATTCTTTGGATGATTGATTTGCACTTCAGTTCTTCTTCCTACAAGTCCCTTCCTTTCCTCTACTTATTTCACTCCTCGGCCTTCACGAAATCCAGACTCGGATGGTACCTGCAGAATGCACTCCAACGCTCAAGTCAGATTTAGTATTTGGCACTAGTATTCTGAGTATAGTGTAATGGCGTACCTGATTCTTAGAATCTGTGTTATTTATATTATTTTAGTGGGTCTTACTGGATCGGATTAGGGAGTTGGGTCACGTTTAAGAATATATTACCTAACTCTTGATATCTGATTAACCTGACTAACTCTGCTTAAGCGTAATTGTATTTGTGATGTCGGACAGTCCATTGACAGGGACCGAGGCATGGTTTGGTCGGACGAACTCTACCAGTACAATAAGTTTAAAATATTTTAAAAATAATTTATGATAACATAATTTTCATATTAAATGAATTAAACTTAAATATCTACCTGAAGATGCAGCTTGTTGAGGGCAAAAGTGAGAATTAAAGAAACTTTGTTTTTCTTCTTTTACTTTGTCATTATTTCTGGGGTCATAAAGAAGGTGTTTATCTTGGGCATCTTTCTGGCAATGGTGTATAATGTACTGTGAGTAGGGACATCAAAGTGACACAGATTGTGCACCTTATGCTTTCATTATTCAGAGATCTGTGGAATAGAACACATTATTAGCTTGAAAAAGTGGAGCACAAAACAAAGAAGAGCTGTGAAATTTGTTACGTTGGGGCAAAAATATATTGGTGTGTCAGTGTCACATTCATTACGAGACTTTGCCCAATGACGCATTGTGTTTCAACGAATTGATTTTGTTATCTTTTGGAAACAGCATGGAGAAGAAGTGAACTAGAAGAAATTCAAAAATTAAGAGGATTAATTAAGGATTAAGGTATTGTGTTTAACTTTTTCAACAACAAACAAAATCTTGAAATGCAAAAGCTAATGATAATGCTTATAGCTTCAACGTTACACTACATTTATATTCATTGTTAAAAAAATCTAATTATTTTGAGGCATGTGTTAACTAATTTCCTAAGGACACTAAGGATGAATTTGCAATACATGTCATATTAAATTATTTCTATAATTACTTATATGTATAATTTATCCTTGTTATGCATCTTGGTTTTGGAAGGAATATATTCAAAGAATGGTGTTGAGAATCTCATTATTCAATTATTTTAAAAAGTCTTTTAAAGTATTTATGGTAGAATGAAATCCTCTACCGATAGACATAACTAATCTCTAAAAAAAATCATCAAATAGAAACCAATTTTTAGATATCAAAATAATTAGTTACAATACTAACTAAATTAGAGGCCATTTTTGAAACTATAAAAATAGTCAAATTGTTAAATACTAACTTTATAGTTAAATAGTTTTGTATCTAATTAGCTACCAAGGTTTTAACTACCAATATTTAGTTTCTAAATTTGGTAGCAAAAAAAACCTTGGTTGCTAATTAGATACCAATTTAGAAACCCTCTAATAATAATAGAAACTAATTTGGAAACCAAAAATTTATTTAATCCCTAAAATGGTCTCTAATTTACTCACTATAGCAACTAATTATTTTTTGTTTCTAAAATTGGTTTCTATTTGATGATTTTCTTGTAGTAAATATGATATCTAATTTACTCACTATAGCAACTAATTATTTTTTGTTTCTAAAATTGGTTTCTATTTTATTAATTTTCTTGTAGTGAATGTTGTGTTTCAATCCACTAATTAATTTATTGTTGGTAAAGATGAAAATGTGGGATGAAACAAGTTTGGATCCACGAATGTGCTGAGAGATGTGAATGTGAAGAGGGATAGGGATTTGCAGGATGCTACACTATTGACATCCTTCCTGAGGTGTGAAGAAAGCAAGAAAAGACACAAGCAGTGAGCCAAATACGTTTTAGACCTTGCTTTTGTTGTGTATGAGGAGTTAGTAATTTGAGATATTCCATGTAGTGAGTCTTCGTCTCACTCCCTCAAAACTCTCACAATTTTTTTCATTTTTTCACCAATTCAAACACAATCTAAATGACAATATTGATGAAATTGCTGTGGCAATCTGAATTTAATTATTTGTGATTGTATTTTGAGAGATGACAATGAGAAATATTTGGAAAGTTATTGTTAACTTTATAGCCTGAAAGATAAAGATTATGAGAGCTATGTTCACAAGAGTTATCCATGGTAAAATGGTAATTCCATAATTTTTTTGGAAAGTGATTCTATGTTGATTGTTTAAGCCTTCAAAAAATTTGTTATGATTAGATTTGAAGGAAAAATAAAATTGAATGGTTGTTTAACTATTTATTAAAATTTATCTATATCTCATATATACAAAGAATATAATTTTAGGATTTTTTTTAAAGACTTGCACCCTAATAATATTATGCAATACTTCCTTGAAAAGTAAACTAATCTAAGCGTGTGTAGTATACATTTTTTCATTGTATGGCTATGCTTAATTATCAAATACCTATATATATATATATCACTTTTTACTTTTAATTCTTATAGGTTTGTTTGCTAAAAACAAAAATAAGGAAAAACAATATTTTTTAATAAATAATCACTTGTTAACAATTTTTCTATATTTGGATAAATTTCTTTTAAGAAAAATGAAAAAAAGGGAAAACTTCTTTTTCTATAAGCAACTTTGAGTTATTTCTAAAATTAGTTGAAATAATTTTAATTAAAAATATTTTAAGATTATAAACAAGCACGTGTCAGTTATATTAATACATCACTTTTTTTACAATTATATATGTTTTATAAGCACAAATCAACAAATGTACCTAATATTATACATTCTACTTTTTATTTATTTATCTTAATCGTTTAAAAAATATTACACGATGTTTGTTTATGCATTACATTAATCTTTTCAATTATTTTATAAGATTATAAAGGTTAAATGTAAATAATGAAAAGAAATTGGAAAGAGGATTCAAATAATCAAAGAGAGGTACAATAAATAAATACTCCCTCATGGTAAAAAAAACTTTATTGGGTAAATAATTAATTGAGATAGGTAATATGAGAATTTTTTTCTAAGAATTTTATTAGATGTGGAGAAACATATAAAAAATAATTTAATTTAGGTTAAATTCTTTTACGTTTGATTTAACTCATTTTTGTAGAACTTTTAGATTAGCTTAAATTTTGGAGCTGTAACCTAGATTTCCTTTTTTTTCCCTTTTATAAAATAATTCCCACCTAATTTTAGATAAGATTGTAAAAATTAATTGTACCTTTATATTATTAATAAATTATAATTAATGCATTATTATGAAATAAAGGCAATAATTTATTATAAATAAAGATAATAAGATAAATTCTGAAAAATAGTTTTACATTTAATTAAAAATTACTATTAATGTGTAACATTATAAAATCTACTGCTTTTAAGTCAACTAGACATATCCTTAAGTGTATGTAATTAAATCAGAAGTTAAAACAAGCATAACAAGATTTCTAATATGTTAATGTATAGGTCCTATTATAGAATCATCTATTTTTGTGTGAAAATATCATACTATAATCATAAATATAAAAAGAAAGAGGGGTGACTTAACCATTTAAATAAACATATAATTGTAATTAATACAGACATAAACACACATAGAAACAAACACATGTAGAAAAATAAATATTGAGACACAAATACACTTATTAAGACAAAATCTCTCATCCACAAATGTCTATTCACAAATGTCTAATAGAGTCGGCTAAATCAATGTCGAGTCGAGTCAGCTTGAGTTCAGGTCAAACTAAGTCAGTCTAGTAATAGGTTGACTCGACATCGAGCCCATGTCGAACTAAGTCAATATAGGTCCTAGTCAAGCCGAGTCAGTTCGGGTCCAAGTTGAGTTGGTCTGGACCCATATCCAACCGAGTCAACCCAGGGTCATGTTGAGCCGATTGGACTCTGACCCATGTTGAGACGAGTGGGTCCAAACCCATATCAAGTTGATTGGACCCATGCCCATGTCAAGTCGAGTCGGTATGAGTCCATGTCGAGCCGAGTTGGCATGTGCCAATGTCGAGCAAGACCCAGATCCAAGTCGAACCGAGTCATTTTGGGCCTAAGTTGAGTCAACCCATACTCAAATTGAGTCGAGTCAACTCGGGAACATGTCGAGCTAAGTGGGCTCGGGCCAATGTTGAGCTGAGTTGATCTAGTACTAGGTTAAGTAAGCTTGGGTCTAGGTCGAGCTGAGTCGGCCAAAACCCAAGTAGAGCCAAGTCTGCTCAGGCTAGGTAAAGTCAGTCTTGACCTAGGCCAAATCGAATCGGTCTGGGCCAATATCGAGTCAAGTCGGCTCAGGCCCAAGTCGAGTTGAGTCGGCCCAGTATCAGGTTGAATGTAGTTGGCTCGGGTCTAGGTCAAGTCGAGTTAGCCCGAGTATAAGGTTAGCTGAGTAGGCCCGGATCCAAATTTAATCAAGTCGGTTGGGGTTCAAGTAGAGTCGACCTGAGCCTAGATCGAGCCAAGTTAATCTGTGTTCAAATCGAGATAAATTTTTAATCTAATTGATAAAGTAATTTTAATTTAGATTTAATCTATTTTAAATAAATTTAATCTAATTAAAATGGATATAAATTTTAAATTCAATTCATTTATTGGAGTTTGAAAAATCTATAATTAATGACCATCCTAACATACGTACGCGTAAAAACATAAAAACACACATTAATCTCTCTCACACGCGTACGCATAGACATAGAAGAGATACACACGTGTAGAGACACTCATACACCCATGAAAACACATAAGAAAAAAATTCAATAATTTCAAGTGACATTTCATTTGTTAATATTTTAAAATTTTCATTTTGTTTTACTACCTGAGGATGAAGGATGGCTTTTGTAGGACGGATCCAACAAAACCATTTCCTGAAACCAAGCTGAGACTTCAAAGGGTAATGCATTTTTAAACGCAATGTACAAGGAGTCCTTAGGATTTGGTTCCAAAAGTACTTTGTACCAGGCTTAATGATGATAAAAGTAGTTACCGGTTGGAGGGAAATGGCCAGAGAAATATTTTGTTTTTGTTAATGGGTTTTGGTTCCAATCCTCTAAGGTGTGAGACAACCTTCGCTATTCGTAGTTTTGAATAACAGATTATAAATGGTTGTTGAATAATATTATTCACTGTGTGCAGTGTTAACAACACTTTTTCCATTGGGGGATGGATCCCTTTCACTAACTTAAAAAAAGAATAATATTTTTTACAAGATGAGAAATTACTTGATAAGGATCTTTTCTTCGACTTTTGGCTCAAGAACCATAATCGTGTCACACTGTTCTTTTATAATAAACTCAACAGGGGATTCCTTTGTAGTGTCGGGAAGTGTCATTAGAAATTCATGAGGAATTCAAGGGTTGAGGAAGTACTCTTAATGCTGAGGTATTTTTAGTAACAAGAGAATTAGAGGTACTAACACCCTTTTATACTACTTTTTTTTGTTAAATGAAGGGGCAAAATCATCTATTCATTTGTTCATTCGTCCAAAGTTTAGGATTCTTTCTTAATCTATTAAGGAATTTTGGAGCAATACTATAATATTTTTTGAATATTATCGGATACATAATTTAAACATCTCAAGAATGTCTGAAAAGCTAATTCTTTCTGTACCAGATCATTTATGACCTACACTCAACACTGCAAAGAAAATGTCTGTTTTATCCTTATTTTTCTAGATATTTATATCCACAACACAAGTAAGACCGTCCTGGATATACAAATTCAGAACTGAGATGTGTCTTCCGAATATAACAATCCACAACACAATAATGTCTTCCATATGCTAAAATTCAGAATATTTTTTTCATTCCAAAAGCGAAAATCTGGAAAAGATGACAAGGGCAATTTGAAGATTAAAAATAAGTGGTGAATACATATCAAAATTGATCTGGTGCACGGAGAATTAACCTCTCTGAAATTGATATATTTTGTGCCCTAAAAAAGTTATTTTAGTTTGGGCTATATGTATTTTTTTTTGTTGACACCACTATTCCATTTTTTAATTAATTTTTAAAAAAGTCTTTGAATATTTTATATGTTTTTCTATTGATTATGAGAATATTAATGCATCATCAAGATACACACAACAGCAAAAATCCAAGCAGGGAATTAAAATGTTATTCATGATATTTTGAAATTCTGTTATTTGGCCTTATTATTTGTACCGGTTTAGCTTATGTGGGGATTTTGTTTTCATTAAATCCTTCTTCATATTGTAAATATATAGTAAATGAATTTCTATAGGTGTTAAGCGTATCTGATAATAAATTCATTTTCTATCTCTTTAAACTTTTTAGCATTTTTTAATATTTCTTCTCCGACACTTTGGTACTTAATTTCAGTTTTTATATATTTTTATTTGTTCTTCTTTATTTTTTATTATACTTAACAAACTTTATTCTTCCATCTCACATATATTCTTTATTTCATCTTTTTAGGAGGTTTATGAATTAAAAAAATATTTTTAGTTTCAATTCCTCCTTCAGATATATTTGTGTTAAAAAGTAGTTACTAGTATAATTTCTTTTGTTATATTTTTAGTTAATATAAAGTTATTTCTATATCATTTCCCTTTATTACATACTAAATACAAGTGCACATCTTGATGGAAAAAACGCACGCAGAAGCAACACACATAATCACAAATCAACCGCAAAAAATATTTAACGCGGTTCAGTCGCCAACTGCAACCTACATCCACACTGACAACTATTAGGTTTTTATTTTTTGTCCTGTTGCACCTCAATTGCAAGTACAATTATCTCTTTAAATAGAATTATAAAAGGGACACAATGATTAAGCCTACTCACTAAACATGGTGTCTAGTCAGCCCAACCTAATTGGTCCTAGCTTCATACCTAACAATCTCCCACTTGAAGCCACGGAACAATGTTCATCTGCGCTTCAAACTGTGTACATGTACTTCTGTAATTTGTCGACGGAACTCAATGTTCCATCTCTAGTTGCCACCGACCTTCTTAATCATTTGAAGACTTTGTTAAAACTCCCCTGAGTTTCAACACGTCAGTCACTGACCCGTTCTCTGTTCCTACCGGCTCCCACTTACAGGAATTGCCAAATCCTGGAATAGCCTGAGAACAAATATACTCCATACTCAACAAGAAATTTTCTGGAGATGTTTCAACAGTTGGAATACTGGTTCTCCTAACCCACTGTCGTCTAGGAACCTCAGCTGAAGCACGACCCGTGCTCCCACTGTGATAAGTACCTCTGACTGGTCTACCTGAACCTTTCCATGGTTGTTCATCCTGAATTTGACTTGTGGCTCTGGGTTTCTCTCTTGTAAAGACAACCCTCTTCTGCCCACGAGATTCTATGAACCGGACTTTGTTTATCTTCTAAACTAGGACGGTCACTCCTTCAGACAGTAATCCGACCATATACAACGAACCTCTCTTTCTTCCGCGGGCCATGACAAGATTTCCTTTGACGACCTTCCACTGCTGATTTCCAAACTTCACTTCATGTCCTTGTTCGTCCAACTGCCTAACAGAAATCCCACTTTTCGTTAAGTTTGGAACAACTCTGACATCCTTCAAAGTCCAGAAATCGACTAGCGTCTTCAACACTATGTCATCCATGCCCGTAACATCAGGAGTTTTGTTGTCTGCTAGTCTTACCTTTCCGAAGTCCCAATAATTAGATTCTGCAATGCTTCACTACTGTGGGTAGAATGAAATGAAGCACCAAAATCCATGACCCAGGAATCCACACTGCTATCCGCGCAACAGACTAAGAGGTCCTCGTCCGTGGAGTTTTCTGCAATGTTGACTTGTTTACCATTTGGATATTATTTCTGAAATGCCCCACCTCCTTGCAGTTCCAACATGTTACACTTGAGCAATCCTGAGTCTTTGACTGACTCCTTCTTTTGTTCTTTCTCCCACTATCTCTGATATTTTTCTTACCTCTGATGACATAGCGATTCACTAGATAATTCTCCAAAACTCATTCTTCGGACATCCTCGCCAAGAATGAGATCACAAATCTTTTCAAAAGTGAATCCATCGGATTTTGCTGAACTGGTAACTGTTGTAACCGTTCCGGACCAACTGTCAGGCAAAGACAATAGCACTAGTAAAGCTTGAACTTCATCATCGAACTTAATTGCCACTGACATAAATGTGGCTAAGATCAAATATTGATGTGCTCAGAAACTGAACTGTCATAACTTTGTGTCGCAGCGAAAAACAACCACACCCCACGCCTAACATCGCACCGTCACTACTACACTAGGAGAAAAATGCAAGCGTCATCATGCGTCTTCCGTCACTGCCATCGCCCTACACCTCCGTGTTGTCTCGCTCACTGCAAACACCTACACCTGTTCGCTGCGAAACGCGGTCCGGCACTGCAGTGGTGCACTCCACTGCATTGCCTGCACACGACTCTACTGCGAGCAAGCCACTTGCACAACGTCGCAAGCCACCACCGCTCCTGTTGCGACCCACACCACTGCACGTCGCACCGTCTACTGCGCACATCTGCCGCGAGTCGCAGTTCTGCCTGTTGCGAATCCTGGGCTGCAATGAAACCTTAGCTTTGGGTCGCCGCTACAGCCCCTACGAAACCCTAGCTTTGGGACGCTGCTACCGCCTCTGCAAAACCCTAACTTTGGACTATGAGGCCCAGACACGGATACGACCAGTATCTGATACGAATACGGACACAAAAATACAGCTAAATTTAAAAATATAAGACACGGGAAACGACTATATATAAATTAAAATATAGTAGTATATTTTGTTATAAGAAAAAATCAAGAAAAACATTTATAAAAATGATTTAAAAATAATCCTAATAAATATAATTATAAAAAAAATTATATATAAATTATTTGAAAATATTAAAAATTCAATTAAAAAAAAGTTAAATTTAGAGTATACCTTCCTCTGTAAAAAATGGTAGGTATGCATTTAATGACAAATATTTTTTTTTTAAGAATTTAGACATTGGAACGAAGGGATTCATTGGGAAGTGATTCATTGGACAATTGGACAGTGAAATTGATATTATTATATTAAAACTAAGAATAGTTACTTACCTAGGATAGTGAAATTGATATTATAATATTAAAACTAAGAATAGTTACTTCCACCAAGTTCTCTTTTTTCTTCTTCTTCCTTTCTTCTTCGTACAATGCTCACCACTCTTACGCCTTCTTCTTGCGTTCAACAATGCTCTCTTACGCGTTCTAACTCATATTTATAGTGTATATTTGTCAAATTATAAATTCTTTTAAGGAAAAAGTATATTATTTGTTCCTAATTTCTTTTTTCTTTCTGACGTCCTTTTTGGCGTGTTCAAGGAGTGGACCGCGTCCTCTTCGGCGTGTCCAGAAAAAAGGGTCGTATCTGGCCCATACAAATGCTTCTTACACCGCGTCGTGCATGCATCCGTCGCGTGTCCGCACCTGCGGCGTATCGGAAACGTGAACGACACCATTTTTGCTGTATTCGAGCTTCATAGGCTTTGGGATGCTGCTGCAGGCGCACTTTTTTACGTCTCGAGTCGATTAATTTCTGCTGATCGGATATCTAATGTGTAAACGATCCAAGCTCTTATGCCACTTGATGGAAAAAAAATGCACGCGGAGGCAACACACATAATCACGAATCAACTGCAGAAAATAAACAACACAGGATTTAACGTGGTTTGGTCGCCAACTGCAACCTACATCCACCCGGGCAACTATTAGGTTTTCATTTCTGTCCTGTTGCACCCTAATTACAAGTACAATGATCTCTTTAAGGCAGTTTCTTCCTGCACCCTTAAATTTTTCTTTTCGTGCACTCTTCAACAATAGTGATGCTTTTAACACTCAGCTCATGGTAAAAAAGAAATTACTAACTTGAAATGTTTCCTACACATAACAAATAGGTTTCCGTTAGAATAATCTAAAAACAAAATAATTATATTGATACATTGTAGAAAACAGTATGTATAATATGATGAGAAATGTATTCATAGTATGGTTGCACACAACAAATGTTTTTCATTAAACCAAATTATATCTTGAAAATGGTGTATATTTAGAACAAATAGGTTTTTAGTTCTTGTAGATGAGAAATATGATGAAAAAAACAAAACAAAACAGATGTTTTTCATAAAACCAAATTGTATCTTGAAATGGGGCTTGCACAGAACATATAGGTTTTTAGTTCTTGTTGATGAGAAATATGATGAAAAAAGCATAATAGAACAAAACAAATGATTTTTATAAAACCAAAATGTATATTGAAATGGTTCCTACACAGAACAAATAGGTTCTTAAGATTAAAAATAAACATTATAAACTATATTAGTAAACGTAATATGATGAGAAATCTATATACAAAAAACCCAAGAGAGTATTTTCCAATCATGGTGTAAAAACCAACTTACCAAGAACTCCTGATGAGTTTTTGGGGTTTTTGAGAGTTTTTGAGACTAACAGGATTGAGAAGTGTAGTGCAAAATCCATGGAGAAGAGCACAAATAAATAATTAAAAAAGGCTCCAAAATTCCTCAAATATCAAGAATCACATTTGAAATTCAAAAACCATTACCTTGTTTATGTAAGCTGGCTTTGTAATGAAAATTTTGCAATAGGCAGACTACCCAAATTTAGGCTTGTGTGAGAGAAAAATGGAAACCTACTTTCCTCCATTCAGAGAAGGTTCAAGGTGGTGTGAGAGAAAAAAATGGAAACCCTGATCCTCCATTCATAGTACCTTTAGATTTTTTCCAATTGTCTTCCACTCATAAGTGAAAAGACTTTGCATTGGGTACGGTAAGGCCTAAGTAAAAAATCTGGAGTGATATGACATAACGCATTAAAAAATCATAAGTCTATTTAATCAATGACCACATTGGAAATGATGACCCATTTACCTTCCCGCAAACCTAACGTGCACCAAATATAAATGAAACAAAATATCATCGACCTCAGAACAATCAAGTGAGATCTTATAAAGTAGTAAATCATCATTAATGTATCTAATTAATGATAATGCAAAAAGGTAAGCAAAATGAGCGGATCAAATAACAAAGATAGATGAAAAAGAAATAAACTTTAAAACTGTAATACAAATTATTCATAAATGATATGAACAAATGGCCTTAAAAATTGGAATACCAAGTGATAAAAATGAAATGAAGAAATCAAAATATCAGAAAGCCACAAACTCATCAGAAATTGAATGAAAAAATGACGTTAAAATGATGGAATACCAAGTCATAAAGATCTGGTGAACAACAAACAATATCAGATGCAAACCATACAAAATCTCCAAAGAATAACATAGAAAAATGAACTTAAAAATTGTAATGCAAATGGTTCAGAAATGAGATGGACACATGGTGTTAAAAAACTAGAATACGAACTAATAGATAAAAATGAGATGAAGAAATCACAATTTCATATGGAAACAATATAAATCTCCAAAAAAATATCATAGAAAAATGGAGTTACAAATGCAAAAGAGAATAGCAAAAATAGCATTAACAAGCTTTAATAACATAGAAAAATGGACTTAAAATTTGGAATACCAAAGTGATAAAAATAAGATGAAGAAATGAAAATATCAGAAAGTCAGAATACAAACTTAACAGAAATGAGATGAACCAATGACGTTAAAATAATGGAATACCAAATCATAAATATCATATGAACAAATCATAATATCAGATGCAAACGATGCAAAAAATATAAATTTGTAAAGAATAACATAAAAGAAATTGACTTAAGAACTGTAATACAAACTCAACAGACATGAGATGAACACATGGCCTACGATGCAAAAAATATAAATCTGTAAAGAATAACATAAAAAGAAATTGACTTTAGAACTGTAATACAAACTCAACAAACATGAGATGAACACATGGCCTACTAACATTAAAAATGATATAAATCACCACAAAATTACATACAAAAATGGAGTTACAAGTGCAAAAGAGAAGAGCAAAATTAGTGTTAACAAACTTTAATAACATAGAAAAATGGACTTCAAAAATGGAATACAAAGTGATAAAAATAAAAACATCAGAAAGTCGGACTACAAACTCAAAAAAAGTGAGATGAACACACGACCTTAAAAATATGGAAAACGAACAATAAAAATTATATAAATCTCCACAAAATAACATAAAAAATGGAGTTACAAATGCCAATGCAAAATAATAAAGCAGGAATGACGTTAACAAACTTTAATAACAGAAAAATATGGACTTAAAAACTGGAAGTGATAAAAATAAAAAACATTAGAAGGTCAAAATACAAACTCAATAGAAATGAGATGAACACATGACCTTAGAAAACTGGAAAACGAACTGATAAAAATGAGATGAAGAAATCACAATACAAATGAAAAGAATGGTATAAAAGATTACCTGGTCCATGGAGATGAAAAGAACAAAACCGAAATGAAATGAATGAATGACTCAATACAACATCTTATATATAGTGAAATACCATCGTCAATGTCATTTCAAATTTCAAAAGCACGTGTCAAGTGTGCATATGTCTAATGGTGTTATTGGAAAAAAGCAATTTTCAAATACACCATCTCCATAATTGTTGAAATTGTGAAAAGCGGTAAGAGTAGGGTAGGGTTCAGAGAGTTTGTAGAGAGGGGAGGAGAGAAAAGTGAGGGTTTGAGAGAGAGGAGAGATATGAGGGTTTGAGAGAGGGAAAGCAGAGTGAGCATGAGAGAGAAAAATCACACCTTTAAAAAACAGTACGCGACTTGTTTTCAATGGTCCATGTAGTGTGTTTTGATTGGAGCACACTTTGCTATTATTGTATTAAACCATTTGATTTTTTTTTTTTGCGAAATTTTCTGATGTTGGCACGTGACAAAAGTTCCTGTAAAATGGATTCTATTTGTATTATTTATAGATTTATAAATATCATCTATAACTTTTAAAATTTTAAAAAACTAAATAAAATAAAACTAATGCAATGTATTTATTACACATTAATAGTATATATTATGTAATAATATATTAGATAAATAATAAGACCATCATGTTAATATTCTATTTTGTATAAAGATTATTATTACAACGATATGTAGTTCTTTCTCCAAATAGTGTTTTATTTTATTTTATTTGTCGCATTTAGTTTTCATCTTTTCCTTTATTAATTTTAATTTTAGTATTAATTTTTTATCACTTATATTTTTCATTTTATTATACTATCCATTAAAAAAAAAATCATAATAAATATAATACAAATTACACATAATAGTTTTTTTTTAAATTATTAGAAAAACACCTAACATTTTATGAAAAAGTAAATCACACAATAGTTTAACTCTTCTAGCAATACACCCTAAGTTTCTTAGGGATTCAATTCCAATATATTACACTTTTGTAAATGAGTGATGTTCTTACAAGGACCAAGAACACTAGAATCAGGTTGACAAGATTAACTCTTATACAAATCTTCCAATCTTGGGCTGGACTCTCTCGGTTTCTTCTTGGGCTGGGTACTCTGGACTTCTCCT
>Ga0123342_1005245_pt1 | contig 19008 bp, 17 predicted proteins | sample Turbeawhitnodule_FD_89960 | JGI IMG/M metagenome (GOLD analysis project Ga0123342, IMG submission 89960) | Root nodule microbial communities of legume samples collected from Mexico - Turtle bean Mexico white nodule | ecosystem: Host-associated > Plants > Roots > Nodule | place: Mexico: Nepantla... | reverse complement strand
GGATGGACTCACCACAAAGGTTAATTCCAAACTTAACAAGCACCACTTCGAAAATCTTTCACCAACAATAGAGGTCAACAAATTTAAAGCAAAGAACAATTCAATTTAGAAATAGGACAACAGCAAATGGAATAATTGTATGAAACAACTTGAAAGAGTATTGAATAAACTTGACAAGCAAACAAATAAGGCACTTAATAAAAGGTGGCACACAAATTGAACCTAAGGAATGACACTAGAATTGATTAAGAAAACCAAAACAGTACTACTGGAAGTTTGAGGCACAAAATGCGTGACTTAAAATATTTATGTTTATCTGTATATTTGAAATTTAAACCACGATCAGTTCAAGATCTTAGCAAAATTTTGGCGCTGGAATCACACCAAAAAAATGCACCAATTAATTGTGATAAATTTTTCAAATCTGTTGTCAAATTACCGTTTCTGTTCATGCCAGAATGCACATTTTTTTCATTTGATTTATCATTTTTTCTGTATTTTGAATTTTGACTTACTTTTTTTTCTTCTTTTTTTCTAACACATCAACCTGTTTAAATCCATAATTTCACAATTTTCTCCAACGTATTTTAATTGGATAAGTAAAAACAGTCAGCACAGAATTAAAAACAGAGGAATCCTAATTCTGAAATTAAAAACAGTTTGAAGAAACTTCAAAAACACAATGGAATTGATGCATAAGAATTTGTATGAATCTATCACACAAATATGAACTCAAATCTAAAACAAAAAAGTGCACCAAAGGATCAAACACAGAATTATAAATCTGGACTCAAATTTAAAATCAAGCAACCAAAATTATCAAAAACAGCACTACATGGAATTGGTGACAATTTAGGAGAAACATGACTTGAAAAAAACACAATTGGATTCAAAAATCAAAATGACTCAAATCAACACAATATGAACTGATTAAAATTGCAATAAAGACTCAGATAAACCAAAAATAGAACAACAACACGAACTATATGGAATCCTACACCAAATTTGCAAATGAGAAACTCAAGATCAATTTGAACATGATTTCACCGTTTGGATTGGACCAAAACGGCATCTAAAGCAAAATCAAGACTCAAAACAGCAAGGCAATCAAGAATTCATGAAGAACAACACGGAATTGAAATGAACACAAAAATAAAACAAAGATAAGGCACTTATCTCTTGAAGACCATGGCTCTGATACCAAATGATGGAGAAGTTCCTTCATGATTGGAGTTTTTGTTGGTGATTCGGTGGAAGCACAATGGAGGATGACGAACAAGGCCCTCCTAAGAGGTGTGGTGACCTTGGAGGTGCATGTTAGGTAGGGAACAAGAGTGGTGAGGCCATCTCTCTTTGGTAAGGTGATAATTGAAGATCAATAGTCTAACCTTGAGAGGTTTTAGACAAGAAGTGAAATTTGCTCAAATTTGGCAGCAATTCACTAATATATTAATCTTGTGAAATCATGAGCCAAGGCACTCCTTAAATAGCAAGGGAGGCTGGTTTACATCAAGGTGAAAGACAGGGAAATTCAAACTATCCTATTTGAAATTGGTGCCTAGAATTGAAGCACATGGAAGGCATGTTCAAGAATCTAGAATGTGCAATTGATTCTAGAATATGAGCTCCAATTGGATCGGCCTAAGTTTAATTAGAAGTTTAGGAAACTCTAATTAAACTTAGGTTGGTATTTTAGGTACCCATCTTCATTTTAACAAAATTACAAAAGATATTTCCTATGCTAATTTTGACAAGAATTTAAATGCTACTCTACACTAGAATCTATGGCGTCTTAAGCATGTATAGGTAGGTTTCTCTGCCATCAGTGGCAGTATTCCAATCTTCTTGAAGTTTCTTAGCCATGGCTCTAGTGATTGACCCAATTTGACATGTTGGTGGGCTTTCAATTGAGTTTATGCTTGGGCCTCTTCCATCAGTTTCGGTCGTGCGGACCCTACCAGTACAAAATACGTTTTAAATATTTTAATATATAATAATTTTAATATATATTTTTGAGTATCTAAAAATAGAAATAAAAATAATAGAAACCTAGATAAATTTAATTTACTATTATAACTTTATTTTATATATAATTAAAGAAAAATAGATTTTAGTATTTAAAATAATAATAATAATAATAATAATAATAATAAATTAGATCAATTTAATTTATTATTATAATTTTTTATATAATTGAAGAAAATTAGATTTTTATAAAAAAAACTTAACTAAATAAGTTTTCAGAAAATATTTTTTTACTATACATAAAAATTATTTTGAATTTTAATAAAATAATGATATAATACTTTAATAATCTAAAATAATTATTTTAAAAAATTGATTAAATTAAATTTAATCTGTAATTAAAAATTAAGTTGGTAAAACCTTAAATTCGAAATGGTAAAATTAAAATAGAATCTCTAACCGAAAAGGTAAAATGGAGAACGTTAACTAAATACTTTAAGAGTCTACATTCTACTATTGTCTCTATGGACAATTTGCTCTTTTGTGGCCTTCATTCCTATAGTAAACATTTGTTTTGGCTTATTTGGAAGTGGCTCATCCATTTCATTATGTATTGGATTAGTTGTTGGTCTGCTTGATTTCTTACCGCACATGTGGGAGTGCAAGATGAAATTCAGTCCAATATAAGTAGATCAATAATCTTCATTTCGAACTGGATGAAATTCAACTTTGTATGCCCTTAAAATATATTGTAGACTATAGATAAGATCAATGAATTTTTTTGGTTGTAAATGACATGTCGAACAAACAACAATAACATGAGCACAAGGAAATCGAAGAGCTTGAAACTCCCCACAGTAACACCACCAGTCATTAAGTCTTATTGTGTATGACATAGGTAGGCGTCGTAGTTGGGAAGTGGGTAGCTCTTGAACATCAAACTCGGAATTTTGTCTATTGTAGCTTTGGACAGACACATAGCAGATTGTTGTTCATTTTCCCGTAACAAGGCAATAATATCTTCCGGATATTGATGGCCAACTCGTAACATGCACCTTATCTTCGTCCCTCGTTCAACAAACCAAGATTTGGTTCTTTCAAAAATTGTCTTCACAAGAGCACATATGGGTAACGATCGTGCTTTCTTTAATACAGAGTTCATGCACTCAGCTAAATTTGTTGTGATGTGGTCATACCTCCTGCCTCCGCCATATGTTTTCGTTCATTTTTTCAAAGGTATTTGATCTATCCAGGCAAAAGCTTGCGGAAATTATGATCTTAAATCCAACCATTTTTCCTAAAGAGTTGGTTGTTTCATTTCATAACCTGAGAAAATGTAAAAAAATTAAATGATTTAAAGTGATTGTGTTGCAACAAGAATAATCAATATAAGTGAATTAAATGAAGATAAATACCCATGTTTATCAATTGTCTCTTCGCCTCTGCATTCTTGAAATTCTTATTAAAGTTAGATGCAATGTGACGTATACAATATACTGATAGGAGACCATGTCCCCCAAGCAAATTCTGAAGATTTTAATGTTGATAAAATAGTCTTTTGTCTATTAGGCGGAAGAACCAAATCAATGCTTCTTTTGTTTCACCTTCAACTATTGCAAAAGCTAAGGGAATATGTTTCGGTTGCCATCTTGACCAATTGCAGTTAGCAAAGTCCCATGGTATTTTTCGGTCAAGAATGTTCTGTCAACTTGGACTATTGGCTTGCAGTAATTAAAGTCATCAATGCAATGGTTGAAAGCCCAAAATACACGTTCGAAGATGTAACACGAGTTGTCTTGAACACCGTCTATAGCCTAAGGTCGAGTTACATATTCGAAAATTGTTCCATAGACACTTTCTTGAACCACCTGCAACCATCTTGGAAGATGATTATAAGATTCGTCCTAATCGCCAAATTCCATGGCAAGCGCCTTTTGTTTTTTCCATCCACGCGTTTTTATACACTACATAATAACCATAACGACTTTTAATTTCTGGAATTAAAATTTTCACAAGGATAGATGAGTTTACTTTAATGGAATTGACGACTATAGTTGCAATTTGCTTAAAGTCAAATTTATGCGATCATCAGAAAGAGTGGTCGAAAAACATGTGTGGGGTGCTTCAAATTTTTTTATCTCCCATGTATCATGGATTTTACTAAAGGATGCTCTAAGCCGCCATTGACATCCATTATTGTAGTCAATGCAGTGGACTACATATTGATCCTTTAACTCCACGACAACAAATTTGTACCCTTCAGCTATGTGATATTATTTCATGGCAACCAAAGTAGCCTCTTTATTAGGAAAAATCATTCGCTCAGAAAGGTCATATTGAACTATTTTTCTAGATCGATTATTGGAATCACTTTGCTAAAGTGATGACATTGGGAAACCACCATCATAGACATTGTTTTCTTCCCTAAACTCATTAATAGTATCTCTAATTACGGAATCACATGCTTTTCACCAAGATTGAGTCATTGAGTGTGGAGGACATTGTTGTCGGGGTTGGATTTTCGCTTGCCAAAAGGTTACTATTTATTTTCTTCCTTTCAATATTGTATATTAAAAAACTTCGTATTAATTATGACGTGACAAACGTTTATCGTAGGTGGACTCGGAATTTCCATCGATCAAACATGAGTGTGATAAGCATGGTTGAAATATGGAAAATGCTAGATCAACTGCAACCGCAACAGGATATCCTTTTCATCCTCTAACAAGTAAATTATTTCCAAGTAATCCAAAAAATTAATAATATTATTTCCTACTGTTGATAATTTTTGTAGACTCCATATCTGCAACCTCAAATTAGTGGTCTAATTACAATTGATGTGGTAGTTGTAAGTTGGACGATTGTACCTTTAATTTGTTTTGCAACTGTTAAATTTCATCAACTAAACCAGGCGATGTGACAATTCTGGTATTGACAACCCATTTCACACGACTCATGCAACCTCAATGAAGTGCACAAAGAAGACATGCATGGTAGATCATATAGGTATTGGCCACAGTATCACCATAGATGGATAACAACGTGGAATGACCGACAAAATCGTTTAATTGAGGGAGTACCATTCAACGAAAACACCATTTGCATGATGAATCAACTTACATCCAATTGTACATCACTTATACCATTTGCTACATCTCATCTATAGACACATCTAAAGACGATGTACGTTCAATTTTTACCCATTTGATATTGTTATTTTTTAAAATTCGTACATTAACTATTTTTTAAAATTCGTACATTAATTATTATTTTTAAACAATAATATGACATGTCACCCGATGGTCAACCACACTATTTCAAAGGTCACCCTCATCATCTTGGGTCTTCATCAAATGTTGCACAATTTGGACAAGTCCAATTTCAATTCGCCCCCAACTCAACCACCACAAATATTCAACTTTATGGACCACCACCACAACATGTTTTTCCAATTTCCCTAACAGCAAGTTCCATCAACTTGCACAATTTTTGCACCGTTGGGAAATATTTTTTCTCTAGGTCCATCGCAAATGTTTGGTACTTCAACATTGACACCACCCTCCACATTTCATCCAACTCCTACCATGCATTGCTATTGACCCACAATGCCTTTAATGGGGTCTGAGATTCCATCTGACGACAATGAAGAAGAAAACAATGATGATGAAAGTCCACCTCCGCTTAAACATCGACCGAGACAACAAGAAGACCCCATGGGACAAAATCTCATAGATAGTTCGTTCATCTTGAGGTTGCTAAATTATGTAATCTCTAAATTGGATTGCCATATTTGTGTGTTTTCACTTAATGTCAAACTTTAATGTTGTTCTTAAACTTACTCATTTTCAGTTAATGTTATCCATTCTAGCTTTCTGATTAAAAATTTTAGATTTATTAAGAATTCAAAGTAATTTTAATATATTAAAAACCAAAAAAATATATATTTAATTTTCTAATTATATATAATAAAAATTCAGTCATTTTTTAATTACATAATAAAAAAATATTTTTTAAAAACTTCTTTAGTTAATTTTTTTTATAAAAACCTAATTTTCTTTAATTGTATATATAAAAAAATTATAATAGTAAATTAAATTTATCTAATTTTCTATCATTATTATTTTTTGTTATTTTAAATATTAAAATCTATTTTTTTTAATTATATATAAAATAAAGTTATAATAGTAAATTAAATTTATCTAATTTTCTATTATTTTTACTTTTACTAGTCGGAACATAAGCGTGAGAGTGTCTCTGTATCTGAATATTTTATTTTTTCATTTATATATATATATATATATATATATATATATATATTTATGTTTAATATTAAAATTCGAATAAACAATGTTATTATTGACACACTAATATTAGCAATGTAAATTTATAGTACATTATGAATAAAAAAATGTCATTATCATCATCATTATGTAAAATCATTATACCTTGGTGTGAATTGACTTAATCAATGTGAGTGATTGATCATGCTTCTAAGTGTTTCATTCTTTACAAATTTTGTTTCCTACGAAAGAAATGTCAATTATGAATAAATTGCAAAATGCAAACACTTCATTCAAATGTAAGGGCCTCCTGTATATTATGCTACATTTAATATATAATAACAAATAGTGTAAGTAGAATATTCACATATACTTATCTTTATGTGTCAAACATAAATAAAACAAACAATACCTAATTTTGAGATAATAAAATATCTTTATAAACAACATTTTTGGTAAAATTTTCATCTTCTCCTTCAATGTGTCATTCTTTAATAAAAAAAAATGTTGAAGCTTTAGAAACACCTCTTGATAATGCAACATATAATTGACCATGACTAAAAATGTGTCGTAGAAGGTAAATTCCTACATTAGGTATAGTTTTCCCCTATGATTTATTTTATACACTACAAGAAAAACATGAAATAGAAACCAATTTTAGATACAAAAAATAATTAGTTGTTATAATAACTAAATTAGAGACCATTTTAGAAACTAAAAAAAATACTTTCTAAATTAGTTTCTATTATTGTTAAATGGTTTCTAAATTGGTATCTAATTAGCTACCAAGGTTTTAACTACTAATTATTTAGTTTCTAAATTTGGTAGCAAAAACCTTAGTTGCTAATTAGATACCAATTTAGAAACCATTTAACAATAATATAAACTAATTTAGAAACCAAAATATTTTTAGTATTTAAAATGGTCTCTAATTTAGTCACTATAACAACTAATTATTTTTTGTTTCTAAAAATTGATTTCTATTTCATGATTTTCTTGTAGTGATAGTAATGGGAAAAGTTAATTTCACATGAAATTGTTTTCTAACAAACACAAATGGGAGACCTGAACTTTCTGTTGTTTTATGTTTAATTCTTGAATATGTTTAATCCATTATATTTTATTATGTCATAAATATTTATAACCATAATTAATTATATAATTAATATTAACATATTTTTATTATCATAAACTTAATAGTTAAATTAATTCCATGAAAATAAAAATAAATGAAAATATTCCTTACACATAAATATATTTATTTTTTAAATTTTTACTTTTTTATTCTAAATTTAAACAATTTCACTTTACTATTTTTTTACATGTTTCTTTTATTTTTCCTTTCTCGATCCAACTATTAATCAATGTTTATAAATTTTGAACAAACGAAGATTTAAAAGAAAATATAAAGACTAAAAAAATTATCCATTTTAAAAGAATAATTAATAATTTTAAATTTTAAATTTTAAAAATTGAAAATCTTATTTAGAAACATAAAGTATTCCTTTATTTTATAAATTTATTTACTGAATTTTTTTCTCTTTTTATCCTATCATATTATTTATTACTTTTTTTTCCTTTCAATCTACCATGCTTCCTTTGATCATATTGTTTGGTTGCTTGAATTTTTTATACATAAATTAAGAAATATTTAATTATGAAAATTAAGCTAATTAAGTTAATTGTCTGTTAATAATATTTTATCAACCCTTTGATGAGATGGTGTGTTTTTTCAACAATCCTCCAATAGTATTTTATAATTCTCCAACAATATTTTATAAAAATAGCTATTGATACCTCACTAAAAATAATCTTACTTACTCATGTATATCTGAAAGTATAATTGGAAAATAAATATACATTTATGTATATCTTAAAATTACTCTTATAAAAAAAATTGTTTATACTTTTTATTGAGTGATGAGAAGTGCTACCACCACTTTACTACTTTCATCAACATCAAAAACACGGTGAATTGATTTTGTTAGCAATATTTGTAGGGAGAAAAAGGAAGAGCACATCTTCCTTCTCTATTTTGGTTACAGTCTTCCTCTACAGTTCTCCATGACTCATCACATGCATTCTCACAGTGGAGAATCTCCACAGATTAAATAAATAAAACACACACAATTATAAGATCCTCAACATAATTATCATAATTACCATGTCTCATCCATAAATCCCAACACGCAAAGACAATTTCTACATATGCAGTCTGCATTTGTGGATGCAGATTATTGTAGAGGTGTGAATTCAGCTGCTGCATTTAAACCTATGTAGTGAAGGTTTGGAAGGTTAGGCTCGTGAGGATTACTCTGATGCAGATAAGTATGGAACATTTGTAAAGTATGCATATGAACACAAAAGGGCAAAGTGAAATAAGTAGAGGGAAGGAGGTCTAGGGTGATAAGTTACTACATAATTATGTAGAGTGAGCAGCAGTCTAGTCACACCATATGCAGAAGTTGTACAATCCTCTATGAAAGGGTGAATAGGTGTTGATCACAGGGGACAAAGAACACCCAGCAATTGGACAACATTTAGAAGGGTCGCAATGTACCAGCTGGAGTTTGATGTTGAGGTAGTGAAGCATCAAACTTGTCAAGCACTCATCAATCAGTGACTTGATCCAGTGCTGGTTCATTGGAGTTGGTGTTGCCATAAGTTGCATGAAAGTCTATTTTCTTAGTAACGATCTCCACAGTAAAAATAGACCAATTATGGATAGGCCTACCAGAATCAAGGTTGTTGCTAGTGCAACTAGAGGAATAGCTTCCCTACATGAATACTACCATCCACGTTTTTTCCAGGGAATTATGCAGCTGTAATGCTTAACTCTGCAGCATTTATAGCAACTCGATTCTATTCATGATTGTAATCGTTGTTTGGGTTGCCTTTGATCTTCGTGTGGATGTTGGTTTTTGTACAAGGATTGGGACACCCCTAAAGTGTCCCTTTTAATTTATTCTTTCTCAATAAAAAAAAATAAAGACCATTTCTATTGTAGTACGCCTTATACTCTGAAAAAAAAAAAAGTTTTCAATCATTCACAATTCTAAAAAAAATAAAAATCGAACCCTCCAGGAAATAAAATAAATCACTGCATATAAAAAAACACAGTTATATTCTATACAAATAAAAATACGATTTCTATTATAATCAAAGAGGGAAAAGTAAAAGAAAGAAACCCTAAGAAACGAAATTTAAGGGAAAAGAACCTTCGTGTAGGTGATATTTGTTTATTTAGTTTTGGACCATTTATATCTATCATATCCATTATATTAAGCTATTCAGTAATTCCTTTTGGTTATAACTTTGTTTTATCTGATCTGAATATTGGTGTTTTTTATGGATTGCTATTTCGAGTATTGCCCTCGTTGGACGTTTTATGTCAGGATATGGGTCAAATAATAAATACTCATTTTTGGGTGGTCTATAAGCAGTTGCTCAATCAATTAGTTATGAAATACCATTAACTCTCTATGTGTTATCGATATCTCTACGTATGCTTCGTTGAGACAAAAAAAATTTGATACTATTTGTTATACGCCTCTCCTTATATTTGTAATAAAGGACAAACAGAATGTATAAAGAATAATATAATTTTGGCATTTAGGTTGAAAAATTGAATCAGATAGTTATATGAGTGCAATAAAATAACTTTTGTTATATTAATGTTGGCCTTGAGGAGTGTGTTTGGCGATGATATGATCGACAAAGATGATGAACTCTTTAATGATGTGGTGTTGGAAGTAGCCGAAGTGATCTTCATTATCGGAAGCGTTCACGAGAATCATGGGATTGTAAGCACTAAGAACGTTGTGTGATCTTCATTGTTTTCTCTCTCGCTCTAGATTTTCTCTCTCTCATTCTCTCTGTAAAAAAATTGAGTAAAAGTTCAAAGAGAATGAAAGAGAATAGATCAAAAACAAAAAATTACACAAAATATTCAGATGTGTACTCAAATAATATTGACACGAAAACACACCTAGGGAGAATGAAGAAGAGAGGGAAAAAATGCACGAAGATACGAAAGAACAAATTTGAAAAGAAAAGAACAAATTTGCAGAGAAAATAGATAATAAATGAAAGACGGATAAATATAAGGATAAATAATATAAAATCATAAAAAGTGTAACAAAGAAGTTGGGAAAAGTGAAGAAGAGAATGTGCACACCTAAGAAGAATGAAAGAGTTCTTTTTGTTGAAAGTGTGAAACTTTCTTCTTCTTCTTCTTTCCTGCATTATTACACATAGTTACACTTTTGGGGAAAAGGGTTCACTTCTTAGATCCAACGTGAATTGAGAAAGTTACAGGTTTAATGATGTAGCGGAGAGATGTTCTTGGATGGCGTAAGTGGTTTTTCTGAACCATTGAAGAAGAAAGAGAGAAGAATGGGGTTTGAATGAAAATATTTGGTTAAATAACTGAAAAGGAGGATTGAGTATGGCTTACTTTTTGATGTTGGGAGAGATGATAAAAATATGACTCTTTCAAAACTACTCGGTGAATCAAGAATCAAATTCAACACTGCTCCCCAATTTTTTCATAATTCAAAATTTAGAATTGGTAACTGCTTACAAAATTACAAAATATCAGTTTTTAAAAAGAAAAAAGAAAAACAGTTTCCAACCAATTATAAGAATAATTGATTATTTAGTAAATACTAAAAAAATTATGAAATGGTTGAATGTCCAAGATAAAATTGTTCTCGCCGGTTAACCTCGGGTGGACTGGATGGAGAGCTCTGCTTCTAATTTGTCTTCTCTGGCAAGTCTGAAACTCGGCTCCATTGGACATAGTGGGCTCTACCTGTTGATTACACTACGCGATAAACTCAGTGAGAGCACTAGAGATATCAAATCAGTTTTAGTCTTAGTATTCAGAAACAACGTACCTTTACCAGGGGTCTCAAGCCCCTTTTATAGATATCCCGTCAACAACTTTCTCTAACAAGAATGTAATCTCAACAGAAGAGCATTTAACCATAACAGAAAAACCACATGCTAACTGGCACCACTTATCTTTAGGTGCTAACAGTAAGAAAACATTTTGTTTAACATGTACACCATTATTCTTGGGTGTTCATCTTTTATTCTCAATAACTATTAATTAATATGTAACTAACATGTATTAATTAATATATAACTAACTTGCATATTATCACAAGAGATAAAATATCTTTTTATCTTCAGAATAATATGATAATAGATTTAAACAATAACAATTATATCTTTCATTTTTAGAATAATATGATAACAGATTTAAACAATAACAATTATATCACAACAGATAAAATATCTCTTTATCTTTTATCTTAATTACCTTTTCTAGGCTTACCAACATCTGGGTCGAGCTCACGACCCACCTCTTGGGCCCAAATACTGAGTTGACCTCCCCTAAATACTTGGGCTAAGATGATGAGCTCTCCTGCACGGTACCCAAGCCCCCGGGCTCAAACTAAGCTTGACTGGGCGAAGAGGCTCTCTAGCGTTTTGGCGGCTGATGCGATGTTTCCTTTAGTGGGTAGGTGATAACTCAGTAAACCTCGACTAGCCTTTTGACGAATCACACACACACCTAGCTAAGGCAAACCCATGCTCACTCTCTACTTGCATAGGTCTATCCCGCAAACTTGACCCGGGGCCATAAATCTTTATCTTACCAAGTTTTGTTTCCCAGAGTGCCTACTCGGTTGATCATATGATCATTCACTCATCGAGATAGCCCGACTTAGCAAGCACCGAAACCACTTAACCATGACATCTACTTGTAAAGCGCCTATAACTCGTTCTTACGCCGAGTTAGGTCGTCTTACCTTGCCTCAAATCAAACAAGTTAACCATAACAAATTAAACTGCAAAGCGCCCGTACTCACGTAGTCGTACTGAGATCGAGCTAGGTTGTCTTACCATGCCAAGTACTTTATCTACAATAGCTTTACCCATAAGGCACCTATACTCGAGTTGTCGTACTGACACCGAGGTAGGTTGTCTTACCTTCCACTAGGTAATCATTTTATACGCAGGGCACCATACTCGGGTGGTCATACTAACACCGAGCTAGGTCGTCTTACCTGCCCATACTCGATTAACTCAACAAGCAAATTAATCCCATTGAGTGCCTATACTCCGGTATACGTACTTTTACCGAGGCAGGTCGACTTATTTGTGCTTAAGTAAACCAAATCAATTCCCCATGGCGCCTATACTCGGGTATTCACACTTATACCGAGGTAGGTCGACTTACACAGGCTTAAGTAAATCAACAAAAAAAATTAATCCCACAGGGCGTCTACGCTCGGGCATACATACTTTTGTCGAGCTAGGTCTACTTATCGTGTGCTAATTCAAGTAGATCAACAAAACTAAATGCAACATCTTCCAAGAAAAAATTAAACATTAGGTGACCTCATTAAAAAAACCCATTCAAGGGGAAAAGAGCATCACCTTAACCATCACATTGTTAAAAAAGAAAGCATTATGCAAGGATATCTCTGCTGAAATACAACTTGAGGTTTGCCACGTTCCACGCTCAAGGAATGGCTTCCCCCTCCAGGGTCTCTAGTCTATATGCTCCATTCCCTAGCACTTCGACCACGTGATTGCGTAAGTCTTCCTTCCATTCTTCAGACTACTCTCGTAGCACTTTCTGGCCGCTTTCTGATTGTCCTTTATGGTGATTACTCCTCCCTCCTCTGAAGGCACCCTCATCCTCATGTGAGTAGTCGAGGCTACTACTCCCAATCTATTCAGGAAGGGCTGACCTATAAGAAAGTTATAAGCAGAAGGCACGTTATAAACAATATACCTGATGGTGATGGTCATGGTCACGTTTTCATCAACAAAGGTTGTCCTCAACTCAACATACCCTTGTACCTCTACCTGATTTCCAGCAAAGCTGACGAAACACCCATCGTATGGCCTCAACTGGTCAAGGGATAACTACAAATTGTCAAAGGTCTCCCAAAACATCACGTCAGCCGAGCTTCCCTGGTCGATCAAAACTCTGTGCACCTTTCGCTCCATAGTGACAACTGATATTACCACCGAATCATGCTCATGAGAAACCACGTCCTCTAGATCAACCCCTGTGAAACATAAGGCGGGCTCATGAGCACGATCATGTCTTCTCGTCTCCAAAGACATCACTACCCGGGCACACCACTTACGCTTGGTATTCGAGCTTCCTCCTCCAGAAAATCCTCCAGAGATCGTATTTAACTCCCCGTGGATCAGTGTCTCATGTACCCGCTCCCTGAGGACAACTTCACCTTGTGATCCTTCCCGGTTGTCCATGAGATACTCCTTTAAGAACCCATCCTTGACTAGGTCAACCAATTGGTGGCCCAAGGCTATGCATCGATCCATGTTATGCCTGAATGCCTTGTGGAACTCGCACCAGGCATTTTTTCGTGACCCTAGGTTCTACTCCATCTTCTAGGGAAACTTCTGTTACAATTGTAGGCCTTAAACAAGAGGGGGTGAATTGTTTATAAAAGATATTTGCAAATATTGAAGGTATCGAGAAAGCCAATGAAGAATCAAAGAGAAAGAAACCCAATTAGTCAAGAAACAAATTTGTTTTATTATGTTTCCAAAAAATTAACCAGTTGGCAAAGAAGTCACTAGTAACGCCGCCAAACTGGCTGCCATGGACCCAACCAATCCCTACTATGTTTATCATTCAGACCAACGCGGACACATGTTGGTGTCGTCCAAATTGAACGACACCAATTATCAATCCTCGAAGAGAGCAATGGTACACGCACTCATGGTGAAGAAGAAACTCACAACACCTAGAAATGCCATCACGAGAAAAAGACCCATCCCAATTTGAACTATGGAATCAATGTAATTCCATGATTCTTTCATGGTTAAGTCACTCCATTGAGGCAGAGATAGTTGCAGGGGTATTCACGCGAAGACCGCCCATCAAGTTTGGGAAGATCTCCACGACCAGTTTGGACAGAAGAATGCGTCAGCTATTTTTCAAATTCATAAGGCAATAACAACCATGTTCCAAGGTATGATGTTAGTGGCTTCATACTACATCAAACTTAAAGCGTTGTGGGATGACCTCGAGCTATATCGTTCACCCATAGTTTGTAATCAGACAAATGAGCATCAAATCAAGAAGGAAGAAGATAATTGATGCAAACAAATTTCCAATGGAGCAATATCTAAAACTCACACCGAACGATGGAAAGTTATTAAAGGATCCAGTCAAATACAGGCGATTAATGGGACGACTGATATACCTCACGGTTACTCGGTCTAACAGTGTTTTCGATTTGAACTCTAAGTCAATATATACAGGCTCCACGGAAATCTCATTGGGATGCCGCAATTCGAGTCTTCAAGTACACCAAAGGATCACCGGGACAATCTGACATTGACAACTTATTGTGACTTAGACTAGATGTTGTCAGACAACTCGAAGATCAGTATCTAGGTATTGCATTTTTCTTGGTTTTTCTATTATCTCATGGAAGTCAAAAAATAGACAAACGTATCAAGGTCATCTGCGGAAGCAGAATACCGCACGATGGTCAATACTTGTTTGGAGATAGTTTGGTTGTCATAGTTGTTGCAAGACTTAAAGGTGTCATGTAACTTGCCAACTCGACCTTTATGTGACAATCAAGCGGCCTTTCATGTAGCAACAAGCCCAATATTTCATGAACACATAAAACACTTTGAGAGAGACTGGCACATTGTGCGAGAAAACTTACATGTCGGGATAATCAGTCCTTCGTATGTACCAACACAATAACAACTCGCAGATATTTTTACGAAGGCACTGGGTAAGGAGCATTTTTTGACGTTGCGACTTGAAGGGCAGTATTAAGGAAATGATGATTATCAAATTATACACAATTAACTTGATAATGATAGATTCCCATGATTAGTTTATCACAGAATCCCATGATTAGTGGATTACCACATAATTAGCTTGTAATTTGGAGAAAAAGTCTTTGTACACTTGTATATATTCCTATACATGGAGTGTTGTAAATACACACAAGAAAATAAGGAAGTACAATTTTTGTTACAATTTTCTTATACTTGCACTACATTTATTATTTGAACAACTTTCTGTAACAAAAGGCACAATACAAAATAAAACTTTGAAAGAAATGTGAGATAAAAAGACTAAAAAAAAGAACAAAAAGAAAAAAAAAATTGAGAGAAAAGAAACATAAAAAAAAGAATGTAAACCACAAAAAACTTAGTTTGATTTTTCATTCTCGCCAATCTAAAGGTATTTCTTATTGAACCAATGTCATTATTGTTTATTTTGTTTTATCAATCAATGTAGGTTGTATAAATTTTGATTATTTTATTTTGTTATGTACCAGTCGGTACTGGACAAGTCAGTCTCAGTCTTGGCGACTAACCGACTAGGTCAAAAACATCTCAAGGCACTTAATAAATGAGAACAATGACAGTTGCAAAAAGCACTTAACGAGTCATATTCATATGCCCCTGATTATGCAGGAAATATCTCCAATAAATCATCTAAATACTGATTAACTGAAAGATATTAAAGATATTCTTCAAATAAGCCAACATACTCATGTACCAATATATCTCCCTGTAAATAAGGGATCACACTACACATCAGTGAACAATTGACATTCAGCACATCATAACAAGGGTTCATGATTAACACTATAAATAAACCTTTTACAAAGGTGTAAGGTACTATTTTAATCAGTTAAAAATGTACACTCTTAACACAAAGTACTTACTTAATCATCGGAGTACCTATTTTAGGTCACCCCCAACCGAGCGCCAACATTTGAGCAAGGAAACTCGAAGGAAGGAACAAGGAGATCACTGACACATCACCAATTGTATAACCAATTCCAGGTACTATCTAGGCCCACTTTGCTTATACAGGTACAATTGGCACCCACTATGGGGCTGAGATAGTAGTTAATTTCATAATCAACTCCAGATTATCAACAATGGTGTCAAGAAGGAACACATTCAACCACGATGCGGATCGTTTTAATTCAAACACTCCAAGCGCAAGTGGAGGAGATGCGTAAAAAAGGCATGGAAGATCAACGGAGGAACGAAGAAAAGGTGTTCCTTGTCAAGGAGCAGAGCAAAGAGCTGAAGCAACGACTCAACAGATCCGAACAAGAGGAGCAATCTCGAACGAAGACTCATTAGAGCTCCATGTGAACCGAACGGTCCCCGCCGACTAATGACAACAAGGATTCAAAAGCACATCCTTTTACATATGAAATAATGGAAGCACAACTCCCCTTCGAATGGAAGGGATTGACTATCAGGCTCTATGACAGTTCCACATACCCAAACGAGCACCTGAACATTTTCAAGACATAGATGAACCTCTACATGATAAACAAGATCGTGCGGTACAAGGTTTTCCCCACCTTTCTCCAAGAAGGGGCGCTCCGTTGGTTTACCTGACTCCCACCTAATTTGGTGGATAACTTCAAAGCCTTGGCGACTAAATTTACTACTCAATATGCGACGATCTGACCGCATCATATTTTGTCGATAACCCTCCTTAACATAAAGAGAGAAAAGGGAGAATCCTTACGTACATTCATGGTAGGTTCAATAAAGTTCGTATGAGTGTTATAAATCTCATGCCAGAAATAGCCATGCATCACCTCGTCTCGGCAATTCGACCAGGGTTGGTTCACCGAAAGTCTGATCAAGAGACCAACCAAAGATGTTGATGAGTTGAGGAACCGAGCAACTAAGTTCATGCAAATACAAGAATTGAGCAAATTCCATAAAAGTGTTTGATCCGAGAATGGAAAAGATAAAGGGAAGAAGAAAGATAGAGGAAATCAACCTACATTTGGTCAGTGAGACAAGTTGAGAGAAAATCAAGTTCCTCAGCTTCTTAATTACACCCCATTGAATGCTGCAAGGGGTAAAATTCTAGACAAGGCACTACTAGCCCAACTGATCCCAACATTAAAGCAACTACAAAGTCCAAGAAACGTCGATATGTCCAAAAATTGTCAGTACCATCACAACTTCGATCATATGCCGAGGGGTGTCAAACATTAAAGGACAAAATAGAGGAACTTACTCATTTTGATCATCTGCACAATTTTGTTTAGACAAACGCCAACTCATACAGATCCTCGCAAAGGGAGAGGTATCCTTCTAGGGATTGAAAAGAGCAATACACACTGCTTGGACGAGAAGGATCACGTCGTTTTGATGATGACCAACGTCTTGCCAAGAAGAAAAGAAAGAGTGAAACCCTGTACGCAGGACTCGGTCACGTAGCGAGAGTCCTCGGAGGAACGATCGAGCGAGACATGACGTTCAGAAGCTCATCAACACTATAGCCAGTTCGATGCCACTCAGAAACATGGGTCGGAGATAGGGAAAAATTTGTAGAAGTCCTTCCCTTGAGAACCAAAACCCCAAATACACCGCTGAGCAAGTTAATATTATCGTTAGAGGATTTTCTGGAGGCAGATATTCTAGTACCACTCGAAAAAAACACCTTTGGGCCATTCAGTCGGTCCATTCGATAACCACCAAGGGCCGATTGAGGATTCCATGAAGCACCTTCACAGATGACGACTTCACTACCATCAACTCAGCCCATAACAACCCCATGGTCATTACCGTGCAGATAGATAAATTTGCCATCACCAAGGTCTTAGTGGATCAGGGCAACTCGGTCGATATTTTATACTGGAAGACTTTCAAGAAAAAGAGGATTCCAGAATCAGAAATCCAACCCTATGATGACCAGATTGTTGGATTTTTTGGGGAGTGGGTGGATACAAGAGGATTCATTTATTTGTACACCACGTTCGGGGAAGAGGGGTATCTTTGCAAAACAATAAAATTAGGTATCTTCTCATAAACATAAATACCTCTTATAATTTAATGCTTGGACAGTCGTCCATAAACCGCCTGCGAGCAATAGTGTCCACTCCCCACCTCATAATGAACTTTCCATCGACAGTTAGTGACATCGTGACGGTCCATGTCGATCAAAAGACGGCTTGTGAATGTTATGTCTCAAGTTTGAAGGTTGAACTGACCAGTCAGTTATACAAGGCCTCACCGTGCGAACGATCCATGGGAAGGAAGGGACGCTCGCCAGGATGTAAGGAACCAACCAGGGAACGACCTCGTGAGAGAAAGACAAAAGAACACACGGTCGCCCTCGTCGATCTTTACCCTCGGCTCCATGAAGCCCGTATTGAGCCAAGCAAGGCCCTTTGCCCTATACCCCTCCAAGATAACGAGCATAGGACACACATGGGGACTTCCCTGAAACCAGACGACAACAAGCTGGTAAGCCAAACATAATTGATAATGCTTATTTGTTTGCTTGGACAGTTGTTGCTATGCCTAGAGTGAGCACGAATGTGTCTCCGTTTACAAAGAAGCTAAACCAATAGCCCAGAAAAAATGAAACATTGACGCAGAAAAGTGTGTTGCCACACGACAAAAGGGTGGGAAGTTAGTGAAAGTTGGCTTCATCAAGTTGGTTTACAAATCAGCAAGGTTCCTTTGATGTGTGATAACACAAGTGCTATCAATCTCACCAAAAATCAGATTCAACATTCAAGGACCAAACATATTGAGTAAGACATCATTTCATCAGAGATCATGTACAAAATGGGAACTGTGAAGTGAAGTTTGTGGAGACCAAACTGCAGTTAGCTGACATTTTCACAAAGCCTTTACCAAAAGAGAGGTTTTTCTTCTTAAGAAATGAGTTAGGTATTCTTGATCT
>Ga0123342_1005244_pt1 | contig 19013 bp, 18 predicted proteins | sample Turbeawhitnodule_FD_89960 | JGI IMG/M metagenome (GOLD analysis project Ga0123342, IMG submission 89960) | Root nodule microbial communities of legume samples collected from Mexico - Turtle bean Mexico white nodule | ecosystem: Host-associated > Plants > Roots > Nodule | place: Mexico: Nepantla... | reverse complement strand
CTTGAGGGGATCAAGGTCACTTCTTTGGTGGTGTTGTAAGTAATCTAGGGTTGATTGCTTAGTGGATTCCCAGTGGTTTCTGGGAAGACTGGATGTAGCTTTTGGTTTAAGAGTGAACCAGTATAACTTTGTGTGTACAATCTCTCTATCATTTGAACTCTTTAATTTCAGTTTATATTGTGAACTGGTATAAACAACCGATTGTTTCTACGAAACAACCGATTGTTTTTCTGGTGCTGTGCTAAATTGCTTTGTGGTTTTTGCAAACTGAATTCTGATTCAAGGTTTCTCAAAGAAATTTCATTCTAGACTAAAAATTTTGCGAAAACCCTCTTTAAACCATTCACCCCCTCTAGTTTAAAGCCACACATTCTTACAGATACAACCCAACTTGACAAGCAGATGACCAATGACACAACAGAAACTTCACAAGTAGGTTTTTCATCTCAGCATACAAGACCAGGCCTCAAGAAAGCCTCAGCAAAAGAAGAACCAAACATTGACCAAAATATCAATTGTTCTTCCATCTAGTCTTCACAAGACAAATTTATGTAAAATAAATTGGGCTCACTTTAGGGGTGCCAATAGACGAATAAGCTAGAGTAGGGTGTGCTTAGTAATTGGGGCTTGTGCCAAGCCCACCTTTCATGACATGTGCACCTAGGTTTAAGGTTTCTCACAAATTACTACCTTACCCCACTATCTTGCTCTCTAAGACACTCTTTTCTATGAATAGAGTATCTTGCCTCATCTATTTTTGTTCTTGTCGGTTGACCAAAAACGTCTTTGTGCGTCTACATCACTCTCATGCCCAAGAATCCCTGCGTTTGCACGTGTTTTCCCTTCCGTTTGAATGCCTGAAAACACAAAAGACAAAGGGTGCCCTAAAGGTCGTTTGCACTTTGACGCTCAAGTCAATCTTAGGGCTAAGAAACACCAAAATTGTTTTAATGTAAGACTGTGTGTGTTAAGCAGCGCAAATGAATAGCGTACCTTACTAAGTTTGTTACTTCCCTTTATATAGGCTGAAACTAGGGTTTCCACTTTACCCAAAATGGGCTTTCTGAGGGGGTGGGCCCAGCACTGCCGTTACCCACTCTTAGGATAACCTAGCGCGTGGGGTTCCCTCACTAGAGTGCAACCTTTGACGGGACGACCACCTGGATGCCTCCTTGTGCACTTGATCCCTGGGGTTGCCCGTCTTGGGAGCGCCCTAGTTGTCCGCGCACCATTCATGCAACTCGACCCCTGGAATGTGACCCTCACAGGTCGTATCTTTCCAGTGGCTCTATACTTGTGTTACGCCTGAACGCGTCATCCACTCCACACGCATGGACTCCCGTGACCTAGGCTTCTCCCTTACTGATAACTGGTACGTAGCTTGTGATCCACCTCCCGTGGCCTAGCTCTACTATTTGAGTTCTGATGCCCGACCTCTCCACACCGCTCAGTGGTACGTCGGTACATCCTGGTGATCGATGTCTGACCACTCTTTGGTTGCTTAGCACACGTACCTCGTGAGACACTGACCCACGCTGCTCGTGGGACCCCGCTTACGTGGCTGCAACATCACTAGCGGTCAACGACGCCCTAGAACTGGTCGGTACACAAGCCCCCCAATCTCGAGCTGTAACTTGTTCAGCAAAGAGACTAAGTTCTCGCCCTTGGTGAACTACGTGGCTCTGTATGACAAGACGTGAATAGCACGCCGAAATGATGCCTCCCTAAGCCTGCTTTAAATACGCACACATGTTTTGATCAACGACCAGGGCTTAACGTCGCTTGCGCTTCTTTGTTTACGTTAAGTATGCGAAAACACACGCTTCCAATCACTGTTCCATCATTCTCTGACACACCCTTTGATTGCTTCGTCTTCTTCTTCGAGCGCTCTCGTGTTTCCCTTTACAAATTCTAGAACCTTCATCCTACCTGATCAAAAGGTACGAACTTTAACTATTGATCGCACTTATCTGTCGATTCTGATGCTTGATAACTGCCCGTGATTGTTTATTCTCCTTGCATTTAAACTCTCTCTGTCGTTCTCCGTTCCTTCGTTCTTTCGGGTCCTCTTTGAGTGTGGGGTTTTCCTGGGTTTTCACTGAGTTATGCCATAGCCCCTTTCTGAACCTTCATTTCCTTCTTTTTCTTGTACTCTAGCTTTCTTAGACATGGCTCGAACGAAAACGACATCCAACCCTCCACCCCAAGTAAATTACAAAGTCTTGTACCCTTGGGCTTCTATGGAGCATCTCGCTGAGACCTCCACCCTCACCTCTAACGAGGACGTGAGGAAACACATGGACGGAGAGCCTGAGTGTGTAAGGTGTGTCTTCACGCGGGAGAGCGACGCTTATATTTCCGTTCGGCCCTGCGCTAAGGGCGAACCCGTTTGCTCCGACGAACGGACTGACAATGGGGAGCCTTACTTTTTCCTGTACCAAACCGTTTTCAAACGGACTAAGTTGCATCTCCCCTTCACCGGCTTCGAGAGGGCCTTGTTGGCAGAAATCAACGTGGCCCCCGCTCAGCTGCATCCAAACAGCTGGGCTTTCGTGTGAGCCTTCTCAATTATGTGCAACCACTTTGGGCATCCTCCCTTCGTGGATGTCTTCCTCCATTTTTTCGAGGCTAAAAGTCCAGGGAAGAACCTCTGGGTGAGCTTCAATGGTGTGGCAGGGAGAGTTCTCCTCACGTTGTTCCAACAATCTTATAAAGGCTTCAAGGGAATGTTCTTTAGAGTGTGTTGCGCTGACCACGACCGCACTCTCCTCGACGACTTCCCACTCTACTGGATGAGGAAGTTAGGGTTCAAGAAACCCAGGACTCTCGAGGAACTAACTCCTTACGATCGCGAATTCTGTCAGGTCCTTGCTAGCCTGGGAACGGTGTTCAACACTGTCCAACTAATCAAACATGAGTATGATGTTGAGGCCCTCAAGGGCTATATTGGTTTGTTTTCACCTTGTCTTGCATGGATGTGCCTGTTTATCGTACTATTATACTTGCACATTTTGCCTCTTTATATTCGTATATTTACCCTCCGTGTTCTGGATTCCTAACCTCTTGTATTATGAAATTTACACGTAGGGATGGTGCTGAGCGAGGAGAAACGGGCCAGTCTGGCTGGTATCCTTACTCGTCGTCAAGGGGTGTCTGGGGGTGTGGGCACCTCTAGCCCTCACGCCCTTGCCTCGGCCACTGCTGCGCCCTCCCCTACTCCTTCCACTTCTACTGTTGCGGTCCCCCTTGTCGCCACCCAAGCATCACCCGCTCCACTTCCCTGCGAGAGAAAGGTAGTGGAGATTGAATCTGATGAGGACTCTGCTGAGGGGCCAGTCTTCAAGAGGCTCAGGTCTACGACGGCAACGACCTCACGCTCCTCCACCGCTAGTCGCCGGGCATCGCTTTGAGACCAAACGCCAAGTGCTTCCTCGCCCCCTAACCTCTTCGTGCTCGAAGATGGTGGTGAGAGCGTCCTTGCAGTCCCATACGCCCCCGAACTGCCCATTGTCTTGCAACATGCCCTCAAAGGCTTCCAGGTAGGGGTGACGGAGGACTCGGATGAAACCGTGGCAAGGGAAAGGCTGGGTCTCAACTTTGGGGCTCTTCTTGCTCAATCCAACGCCCTCATAACTAGGACTGAGGCGAGGGTGGCGCTGGTAGAGGCTAAAGCTAATGAAGAAACAACCCTGCTGGCTCGTACGTTTGCTACCCGCGAGGCCGCACTGAAGCAGGAGTTGACTAGCCTCCGCCAAGCTGAAAAGGATCTCTCCAAATAACTTCATGACAAGAGCCACGAGGCTGTCGAGTTGGAGGCAAAAATCCTGCCCTTGCGAACCCGGGCCATCGAGCTGGAAAAGGTGGTTGAAGCTTCCAAATCCAAGATGAAGAAAGGTGCACTAATCAAGAAGTGCAATTGGGTCGTGTTGAGGCCGAGCTCCTCCAACAAGCCCAGAGGTTTGAAGAAGTCGAGGCTGAACTGACTGGGAATGTTGTTGATGCTTATGACGCGGGGTTCGAGGACGCCCTTGCTCAGGTTGCCTGCGTGCTTCCCGAGATGGACGCTTCACCCTTCGCATCATCAAACCGTGTCGTAAATGGGCATATCGTTCTAAGGACTCTTCCCTTTTAGCTTGTACTTGGTTGCCAAACAAACAGTTTACTGCCCGCTAGTAACTTACTTGCTCGGATGTTTAGTTACTTTAACTTCCCTAATCTTGATTTGACTAAAATCTGCTCGTGGTGCTTGGCACCGCAATGCTTCTATTAGCGCCTTTGGTACCCTGCCCTTGCTGTATAAGCTAAGAGAAAAAAAAGGGAGGGGTTTAACTGTGAACTAGACCGTTCTACCTTGGTGTTCTCATTCGAGGGGGGAGGCGTTCTCTACGAATCTGTCCTTTCACTCACGAGGCCTCTAACGTAATGGAAAAACTTTCTTAACTAACCTCAGCTTCGCTCAAGGGCGAGGAGGATTTATCTGGTAAACTATTTCGTTCAACCTTGGCGTTCTCACTCGAGGGGGGAGGCGTTCTCTACAAACCTACCTTTCCACTCACGAGACCTCTAACGCAAGGAAAGCAAGTTCTTAACTGACCTTGGCTTCGCTCAAAGGCGAGGAGGATTTATTTGGTGAACTATTTCGTTCAACCTTGGCGTTCTCACTCGAGGGGGGAGGCGTTCTCTACGAACCTACCTTTCCACTCACGAGACCTCTAACGCAAGGAAAGCAAGTTCTTAACTGACCTCGGCTTCACTCAAGGGCGAGGAGGATTTATCTGGTGAACTATTTCATTTAACCTTGGCGTTCTCACTCGAGGGGGGAGGCGTTCTCTATGAACCTACCTTTCCACTCACGAGACCTCTAACGCAAGGAAAACAAGTTCTTAACTGACCTCGGCTTCGCTCAAGGGCGAGGAGGATTTATCTGGTGAACTATTTCGTTCAACCTTGGCGTTCTCACTCGAGGGGGGAGGCATTCTCTACGACCTACCTTTCCACTCACGAGACCTCTAACGCAAGGAAAACAAGTTCTTAACTGCATTGTATAAAACTCGAGAAAATATTTTCAATCGAAATTTATTGGGTGACCTCATTAAAAACCCTTATAAGGGAAAAAGAGCGTCCCCTAATACAATGTACAATGTTATTGCTTAACTGAAACAAAACTTGAAGTCGACCGCATTCCATGGGCGAAGAACCGTGCCTCCTTCCAGCATCTGAAGTTTGTATGCTTTGTCCCCAAGGACCTCTGTTACTCTGAAAGGACCAACCCTTGTGGGGAAGAGCTGGCATGGGACCACCAGGGTTGCCTTCTCTAGTACCTGGTATCTTTCCTCAGGCCTTTAACACACTTTGCTCACAAAACATATGAGTTTTTGAAATTGGTCCTGTTTTCGAACAAGGACGGAACTGATCGTCTGGTCGATCACCGCTAAATGAAAACTGAGTGGCGTGCTTGGCTGCGGTTTGCACAGGACTGGAGGGTTGGCCAAGTACTCCTTCAGCCTGATGAACGCCTCTTTACACTCTTGGTAAGGGAGGCCGCCCTCTCCTCTGGCTGATGCAAATCTAGACAGGATAGCCATGCGCCTCGTCGGTGCACACCCTTTTGGGTTCACTTCCATACCGCGCTCGGTGAGCAAGAAACCCAGAAACTTCCCTGCTTCTATTCCGAACATACGCTTCTCGGGGTCCGGTTTCAGCCTGTACTTATCTATCATCGCGAATAACTCTTCTAAGTCAGCTAGGTGTCGTTCCTCTTTCCTCCGGTAGGCAGGTCAAACCTTGACACTCCGATGCTGCACTGTTTGGTCAAGGGTGTTGCCAAGCTTGGAGACCTTTCCTCCAATCTCTCTTTCCCCTGCATTGCCAACCGGCTCAGGTCGGCTCTCCCGGGCGATCTTTGAGCGGGTGATCTCTGCCTCGGCCCGGGCTATTTCGATGTTATTGATCTCGGGCGGGGCGACCTCCTCTAAGTGTGGAGGGTGCGTAGTTACAATGAATACCCCTCTCTTCGTTTTGAGGCTATTCTCATAACACCTCTTGGCCTCCTTCTGGTCTGACTTGATGATAATCACCTTTCCCGCCAAGTCCGAAAGCTTCATCTTCATGTGCCTCGTCGACGGCACCGCCCCCAGCCTATTCAGCGTAGGTCTACCCAGCAGCACGTTTAAGCGAAGGGGGCATTGACGATGAGATACCTAATGTTCTCCGTACGGGACGTGTTACCATCCGTGAAGGTGGTTCTCAACTCTAAGTATCCACGCACCTCCACCTGGTCTCTTGCGAAACTGTACAAGCAGTCAGTATAGGGCCTTAACATGTCAGGAGACAGTTGCAGCTTGTTAAAAGTCGTCCAGAACATTACGTCTGCCGAGCTTCCTTGATCCACTAGCACTCGGTGCACCTTCCTTCCCGCGGTCACCACTGAGATTACCACCGGGTCGTTGTCATGGGGAACAACGTCTTGGAGGTCGGCCTTGGTGAAGACAAGGTCGACATTAAAAGCGTCGTCGGCCCTTTGTGCTTCTACCGACATCACCGCCTGTGCGTACCTCCTCCGCTGAGAAGCGATGCAACCTCCTCCCGAAAAACCTCCCACGATGGTGTGAATCTCACCATGCACAGGGACTTCATGCCCCTGGTCACCCCCTGTCATTGCCACGTCCTTGGCACCCTGCTTTTCCTACAAGTAATCCCTCAAGAAACCGTTCTTCACTAACTCATCTAGCTGGTGGCCCAGTGCCAAACAGTTGCGTTTGGGGTGGTCGAACGGTTGGTGGAACTCACACCAGGCGTTCTTGTTGGGCCCAAGCTTCTTGTCAGTCTTGGGGAGTACCTTCAACCTCTCCGCTATGTTGGGAATAACGATGAGGTCCTTCAACTCTACCACGAAGTCATGCCTTGGTGGCACGTTCTCCCTTTCACGCCCCCTGGTTTGACGCTTTCTTGTTGGGTAAGGTTGCTACTTCACGGGGGCCTTCTTTTCTGTCATTTCCTCATGCACCCTTAGGGTTTGAGGGCAACCCGAGGCACGCGAGCGCGTGGGGGGCACACACGTGCGCTTCTTGTTAACTTCCCCATCCGCCGCAATATGCGCCACCGTGCGGCGCCTTATCTCGGCGAAGGTCGTGGGACGATTTCTGATGAGCGATTCGCTGAAGGGCCCTGGCACCATGCCCTTCCTGAACGCGTGCACCATCATCCTTTCGTCCTTGAGGTTCAACCTCACTACCTGTGCTCCAAAGCGGTGGAGGAACTCCTTCAAAGACTCTCCCTGATATTGTCTTATGTCAAAGAGATAATAAGAGATAGATGGTGGAGCCCGATTCGCGATGTACTGCGCCCTGAACAGCTTCGTAAGTTGTGGGAACGACGTCACGTGGCCATCAGGGAGGCTGATGAACCAATCCATCGTTGTTCCCACTAGGGTGCTCATGAACAACTTGCATCTCACCGCATCGGAGCCCCCAACCAGCATCATCTGCGTATGGAAAGCCGTGAGATGGGCTTCCGGGTCCTTCGTACCAGTGAAGGTAACTTTGGGCCCTATAAGTGTGGCTGGTATCACGGCATCCATGATTTCTTGTGAGAACGGCATCGGGAACTCCCTGGGTGGCGTCACAGGTTCTTGATCTTCCTCCTCACGTTCGCCTGCGTGATTTTGCAGATCCCTGCGCAGTTCCTCATTTGAACGGCGCAGTTCTTCGTTTGTTTCCTGTGAAGTAGCCAAATCAGCCTGGATGCATTCTTGATTTGCTCTTGACGCAACCACTTCTTCTTGAAGGGCCTGCATCGTTTCCATAACCTGTTGCAGGGTGAGGCCTTCGCCCCCGTTTGGTGCAACATGTGCTTGCCTCGTACTTCTCATCTCCTGGATCTCTCTGGTTCTTACTGGTGGGACAATTTTTTGTATCGTGCCCCACAGTGGGTGCCAAATGTTCCTGCCGATTGACCAAAAACATCTTTGTGCATCTACGTCACTCTCACGCTCAAGAATCCATGCGTTTGCACGTGCTTTCCCTTCCTTTTGAATGCTTGAAAACACAAACGACAAAGGGCGCCCTAGAGGTCATTTGCACTCCGATGCTCAAGTCAATCTTAGGGCTACGAAACACCAAAATTGTTTTAACGTAAGACAGTGTGTGTTAAGCGGTGTAAATGAATAGCGTACCTTACTAAGTTTGTTACTTCCCTTTATATAGGCTGAAACTAGGGTTTCCACTTTACCCAAAATGGGCTTTCTGAGGGGGTGGGCCCAGCACTGCCATTACCCACTCTTAGGATAACCTAGCGCGTGGGGTTCCCTCACTGGAGTGCAACCTCTAACGGGACGACCACCTGGATCCCTCCTCGTGCACCTGATCTTTGGTGTCGCCCATCCTGGGAGCGTCCTAGTTGTCCGCGCGCCATGCATGCAGCTCGACCCCTAGAATGTGACCCTCACAAGTCGTATCTTTCCAGTGGCTCTATACTTGTGTTACGCCTAAACACGACATCCACTCCACACGCATGGACTCTCGTGACCTAGGCTTCTCCCTTACTGATAACTGGTACGTAGCTTGGGATCCACCTCTCGTGGCCCAGCTCTGTTGTTTGAGTCCCGATGCCCGACCTTTGCACACCACTCAGTGGTACGTCGGTACATCCTGGTGACCGATGTCTGACCATTCTTTGGTTGCTTAGCGCACGTGCCTCGCGAGACACTGACCAACGCTGCTCGTGGGACCCCACTTACGTGGACGCAACATCACTAGCGGTCAACGACGCCCGAGAACTGGTCGGTACAATTTCATACATTGAATTTTGAATAGAAAAGAAAGTCTGTTAGAGTGTTTAGTGAGCCGAGTCTCCTAGAATTTCGGTCTTATCTTGAGTGTAGTACACTTCAGGTGGCGTATCTTCACCACTCATCTTGGAGTCTCCTCCCCCTCCAAGTGGCATGACCAAACCTTCATCATCCTAAGCTTCTCTTTCCTTCCATATTTAAATTTCAATTCCTTTATGTTCTTGTCTTCATCTTTTTGTATTCGGTTTCCATCTTCTTTATTTCCCTAATATTCTCTTTAATTTCGCACCTCTTCATCATCAACACCATGTAATTGTGTTTTCTCTTTGCCCTCTAGAAGTGAACCTTCACACTTACTTAACCACTTGGTTAAGTTCGTGTCCAGTAGGAATTTTCTTTGGATTTCTCACCATATTCTGCTTAAAACAAAAACTCACAAACAAAGCTCAACCCATAAAATGTGCAATCCTAAAATCAACTCGCATCATACAATAAGAGAAGCCTCTTATACAATGATCTTGTTTCCTTCCCTTCCTTTATAAAGATTATCAATACAAAGTATCACCCTCAAATAAGTAGCCCAAGAGTCCTATTCCTCAACACCAATAGTTGAAACACCAAAACCTTTACCAAGAATGATCCCATGAAACAAAAAAAAAGAAAAGAAAAATTTGGAAAGCTAAACCAAATGGAATTTAATTTGACAACCAACAATGGAAATCCAAAAAAACAAAAAAATACAAACAACAATTAAAGGTAAGATGAAAAGCTAGCCCAAAATAAAAGGAACCTAAGAATGGATTACAAAACAAAAATCTAAAGTAGACTAGCACTAAAAAATCCAAGATTTGTGAAATATGTTCGAGAATTATATTTTTGATGAAATTTTTATGTAAAAACCTCAACACAATTTGGGACAAAATACAACAAATTTCAGGTGAAACAGATGATTGTTCAATTAGAAAAAAAAACAAATAGTTTGAAATACAACGAAGCACTAGGTCACATAAGTGAACCTTTCTTTCAGCACTGGTAGGGAGGAATTGTAGATGACAAGAATTTAAAGGCGTAATTGAAATTGCTTAAAGGTAAAAGCAAGAATTTAAATATGCTAGAATTTAAAGGGTCAAAATCAAATTAAAGAAAAAAAGCACAAAATAACCATGCTCTGAATATACCACATGATGTGAGTTGATTTTAGGATTGCACATTTTATTGGTTGCTCATTGTTTAATATTTTTGATTTAGCAATTATGGTGAGAACCCTAAGAAGATTCCTACTGGACACGAACTTAACCAAGTGGTTAAGTAAGTGTGAAGGTTCACTTCAGAAGGGCAAAGAGAAAAGACGATTATAAGGTGACAAATGATGCATCGGAACTAGAGACAAGGAACAATTAAAGAAGAAGAACAAAGTAAAGAACATAATTAAAGATTAGAAGAAGACATGTATGGAATAGAAGGAGACGTAAATAAAAGATAAAAGAGGAAGGGTGAAAAGATCTTATGGGGAGGGAGAAAGGAAGTCACGCCACTTGGAGTAGAGGGACTCCAAGATGAGTGATGCAAGAGCCACCACTTGAGATATTACCCACCTAAGTTAAGACCCAGATAACTTGAGCCATCACTTCAGATATTACCCACCCAAGATAAGACTCAACATGAAAGCTCACAAGTCTCACAAAATCACTCTTGAGAGTTTCTTTACTATTCAAAATCAAGTTGTGAATACATGAGGCAAGACACCCTATTTATAGGAATGGGTGCCTTGGTAGGCAAGATGGGGAAGGGTAAAATGGACAAAGGGAGAGGGGCTGCCTAGGGTGTTGACCATGGTCAAAACTACACCTTTAGACACATCTTCTAGAAGGTAGGTTAAAAACCTTAATCCTTGTTGCCTTGTCTTGAAAAAGTGGGTTTCGTACAAGCCAATTTCACTAAGTACACTCCCTTTTATGCTATGTGAACCTACTCTAGCCTATTTTAGTATTTGGACCCCCAAAGTGAGCTCAATTTATCTACAAACATGTTTTTGTCTTTTAAAAAGACCAGAAGAAAGAATATTTGGTGTTCTGGTCTATGCCCAGTTCTTCTTCTGGTGAGGTTCGTCTGATCTTTGGTAGGGTATTGACTTGATTGCTGAGATGACTGTGAATTGTCTCTTTAGTCCTTGGTCATCTTCTTGACTACTTGGATTGTATCAAGATTCTCCCATTGTGAGTGTTCCAAATTACTAGAATGGTTACCAATTAGTCTTTTGACCATGAAATATTTCTCTTGAAAAAAAGAATTATTATCTATTAAAGTAGAAGGAATAGAAGAATGTCTACGACTTTTATTTGGAGGTGGAGACACAAGAGGATCAATAAAAAGAATTTTCTTTGTTTATTTAGCTAGTGTTTCATGAACATCAATAGGATCTAGAGGATTAAGATTTCCATGAACACTAGATTGATGAGATGGATCACCCATTGTTGAATTTATCAAAAATGGTTTTCACAAAGATTTACAAATCAACTTGAGTGACCAAAGATTTAAAAAAATATTTTTAATTTTTTGAAGTAAATCAAGGAATCAAAATGAGTTTGCTCCAAGTCCACTCTAGGAAAGTGAGATGAGTCACAATGGATTACTTAAGTACCAAAACTATTCTATCCAAGGCTTACCCAGATAGTCCTAAGAAAAGTTCCTTCAAAGAACTGCAAAACACTTTTAAAACCTAAAAGGTGAGTGTGTGAATGCAATAAAATGAACCTAATATCAAATCAAGATCTACAAATATCAAGAAAGATAAAATCCTATGTATCACAGAGACTTAAAAGAAAGAAAAAGGAAGGAAAGTAGTACAAAAAATTAAAGCAAGAAGAAAATGCAAAGGAAAGTAAAGCTAGACGAATTCTAAGGTGAAAGGGAAGATTACACTAAAGGCCCACTAACACACTTGTACACTAATTCATGTTTAATTATTATAATTTTTATTGGGATTTCTTAAAGAACTCAAAAGTAAAAAAGAAAATAAAGAAAATTCTGTGATACAAAAATTCAAGAAAACTAGGGCAATAAACTTGATAAAAATGCTTTGGTGAATGAAGCTTCTTGTGTGGATGAGTAATGAAAAAATTTCCTTTGAATTCTCTTTGTCCTTTCCTATTTTTGGATATATATTCTCAAGGAAAAGTGATCACTCTCAAAGAAGTAGCCCAAACGTTCTCTTCCACAACACCACAAATCGATACACCAACACCTTTCACCAATATTGAGTCCAAGAAAATAAAAGAAATAAAATATAAAATTAGTAAAGCTATTATGAAACAACAATAATGGAAATCCAAAAAATTGGCAAACAACAATTAAGGCTAAGAAAAAAAGGTAGAAAAAACAAATGGAACATGAGAATAACTCTAGAATAGATCACAAAACAAAATCTAGAATACGAATGGCACTAACTAGTCCAAAACTTATGAAAGATTTTTCAAAAAGAATCTGCGAATGAAATTTTTATGTAATAACGTAAACAATTTTTTTTAATGAAAATCAATAAATTTAAGGTCAAACGGATGAATATTTAGTTAGAAAAAAAAATAAAACAGTTTGACAAATAACAAGACGTTAGGTTTTCAAAACTAACCCTTTTTTCAACGCTGGTAGAGATGAATGAAAAACTTTATTGCAAATTTTGTAGAACTAATTTGAATCTCAAATTTTAACCACAACTCACCAACACAATAAGGAAGGTCTTGTAAAAAAAATCAGATAAAAAACCCAAGGAATAATGCATAATAAAACTCATACTGAGCGCAATCAACATTGGAAAAAATGTTTTTCTGTAAACAGAATGTCATGAATTTTTTTGTTTATAACTTTTTAAAATTTTGGTTTTGGACGTGCCTTTTTAATTGTATACTAATAGCATAAGTAAATTTGTTCATATTTTTTTTAACGCAATATGAACTCAGAAAAAAATTGGAAAACAGAGGGTAAAATTTCACAAATCTAGAAAAAGAAGAAACCTAGGAATCCAAATGAAAGAAGAATAATACCACCAGACACAATGGAATTAGAGGAATTAGGAGCGTATTAATGAACAAATAGTACAATAAGAACTCAAAGAACACAAAACAAAAAGGTTCAAAGGCTTATACTACTATTTAATGACACAAACACTTTGTGTGCATTCTACGAATTATTTTAACAAACACTTATATAATGGTTGAAAACTTGAATTATATGACAAGATTAAGAAAAATCGAAATGTATTGTCATGCAAAGATTAAAAACACAAAACAACACCTAATTGCTCACTTATACTGAATCAAACATAAATTAAAACAAAGAAACAACACAAAAAATAAGATCAAAATCGCAAGAACATAGGGTTTTTGAATGGGTTTTCGTGCGGATAACATGTAGAACAAAATGAAATAAGAAAACATCAAAATAAATTAAACTAAACCATTTACAATTAAAATAAAGAACATTAATTGGTGAAAATAACTAGAAACACAAAACCAACTGATTAAAGTGAAGGAAAAACAAAGAACAACCCAAGAACAATGAAGAACTTGAAGAAAAAATTGTGCAACATGATATTGAACAGTTGAAACTCAAAATAAATGGTGGAAAACAATTTTTAAAATTGGTGGAAATTGAAAACAATGAAGAACAAGTGAAGAATAAACTAAAAACAAAATCGAACGCACAAGAACATAAGGACTCTGCCAAAACAAATTTGGGTTTAAAGCTTATTTGATTCGTGATTGCCTTGCTCTGATCCACGTGATGCACTCATGTTCTTGTGTTGTGCAAAATGATTGTGAAGGAAACAAAAGTCTTGAGAGAAGATGAAGGTTGCACCAAAATGGTTGGAGAAGAATGGGAATAGGCGTGGTGTTTTAGGTGAAAAGGCCAAGAAAGAGGTTAGACAAACTCCCTTGAGTTTTCACTAGGCTAGAAAGCATCTAGTAAAGAGAGAATTAGAGAGAGTCTTACTAAAAAATTTGAAAACACGTTTCGTTCATTCAAGTCTAAAGATTACATGAGAGCAACCCTTTATTTATAGGCTAGAGAAGCTCTAAAATGTGCGTCTTGGATGCCTTCACCTTAGTTAAGTTAAACTTAAATAAGGTGAAGGTTAAAGAGAAAATCCTTAGGTGCTATAGAAACCTTTTCTTAAATGTTAAGTGAAGGTTTCTAGAGTGCATTGGATTTATTTTCAATCTATTCTAAAATTGGCTCAGAAATACAAAGCTAGAAGAAAGACTATTCTACTATTTACAAATTTATACAAACTAAGACAAATATTTTTTCTATATACTTTTATGATTGATCTTTTGCTCTTAGCTGAGAGTATGGTGGCTTGGAAGTAAAGATGGTCCTCCATTAGGTTTTGCTTGAGTTAATTGAAATGCATACCTTGTAAGCATAGTTGATGGAAGTGAGTGAGGCTTCCATGCTCTTGTTTTTTATTTTGATGAAAGAAGTGATTGAAATGGCAACGAAAGGATTGATATTAGATTGGTGAAGGAAATGCAAAAGGACTTTCTCAGGGAAACGTGAAGAAGTTGAGGTTCTTCTTCATGGTGCCCTAGCTAGGTTATCTTGAACACTGGCAAGGATCAAAGTTGAGACTAGAAAGAGTAATTGAATCTCAAATGGCCAGAGTTTCATTACTCCAAAACCAAGTCTATATTTATAAGATAGACATGCCTTATTTATAGCCATGGGAGAGGGAAGGTGGCATGTGCATGAGGTTATCCAAAGTCTAGCTTGCATGGCAAGTTAGGATTAGGGTTTGAGCCTTGTCGCCCAAGCTTCTCCAAACCCTAGCTTGTTTAACAAGTTAGGGTTTTTAGAAGCTTTCCCTTGTACCTATGGTTTCTTAGGTTTAGGGTTTCTTCCTATTCTATTGTGACCCATAATACAAGGTCAAACAAAGGAAATTCCCTAATCCATTATTTACAACTTTATACAAAGCTTTAAAGTATTAAATATATTTTTCTGTGTCTCTTCTTTGAGCTTAAGTTCCGGTGGGTGACTTTATCTGGATGGATCTCCATCAATAGTTTTCTTTGAGTATATTCCTATTGGCATTAGCGGATTCAGAACCGATGGCAAAATTTTCTTATAATGATATTTCACTTAAACGCTTTGGATTTTGGCTTTAGTGAATTGCTTTACACAATAAGTCTTCATTTATGATGAGATATTGGCTTAAGCATTTTGTCTAAAATCAACGAATTGTCTTTAGTTGGAGGAAAATATTTTATGATCAATTCGCTTACGCGTTTATGAATGGGCTGATTGAATTATGCAAACATACATTTTTTCCAAATTTTTCAAAAATGATCTGCATAATTTCTTGGCATGTGTCCTTATTGAGCCAATCTCCTTTTTCTCTTGTTAACACTTTCAAGCACTTCATCTTGATTGCTTCAAATCATTTTCCCATTTTTAGCCTTCTCATGTTTCCTAAAGAAATCACACAAACAAAATGTAACACAGACAAGAAATAACATAAAGAGGAGATTATTAGGCTGCCTCCCACAAGAATTTTTTTAACATCATTAGCTAGACAAATTTCTTCTTATCTTTCTTTTTTTTATTTTTGTTGATGAAACTGAAGCTCTGATTACCAACTGATGGATTTCTCTTTGGATCCTTCTAAAGTGTTTTTGTTTTGGCTCCTTGGATCCTTCTAAAGTGGCGACATCTTGCACTTATCTTGGATCAATCACCATCCAAGTGGTGTGTTCTTCCCTTCCATGGCTTCATTCACATAATTTCTTCTTCCTTTCATCTTCCATTTCCATTTCCGCACCTTTATTCAAATTCTATTCGGTTATGTTGTCTTGTTCTTCAATTCTACCGATTGTTCTTGTGTTTCCTTTTCAATTCTGCACTTGATTCTCCATTTCAATCGGTTCATTTGTTTTCTATTGTGTTTATATTCGGTTAAATGTGTTGATCTTGTTTTTCCTTATAGTTTCCGTTTTATGTTGTTGTGTAAGGAGATGACACTCATGTTCATGAGTTTGGTTCATCATTTGGAAGGCATTGAACTCCATTGATGTTTCCTTAAGCCTCCTTATTGTGTTGCACCTTGTTTTCACCTTGTCTATTCCTCATCATGTTCTTAAAGTGTCACAAATTGATGAATCTCCTAACCAACTCACATCAAGAATTGAATAGAAATGGGTCAACAATGGGTTTGGAACAATGCGTGTTATTGGAGAATGGTGCTAGAAAGGAGGTTTGACCAACCTTTTAGCTATCTTTAAGGCTACTCAATTAGAGAGTGTGAGCAAGAGAAATGAGAGACCTTATAGGAATTCTAAAACCAAACCGGCATAAATTCATTACTCAAATCAAGTCTAAGAAGTTTACAAGAGAAGCTCTCTATTTATAGTGCATTGGGTTTCCTAAGATGACCATTGAAGTTATAAAAAAAAATCCATTCATGGAGTGACAAGCGAAAACTTGAAATCCTCTCAATTGGTGGCAATCCATGTGATGTGAGTTAATTTTATCAGTTTTCATTTAGGTGACACTTTACTTTTAGGATTGAGATTTTTAGGCATTTATGAGTGAAAACCTTAGGAAAATTCTCACTGAACATTAACTTAACCAAGTGGTTAAGTAGATGCGAAGGTGCATTTCTCAAAGGAAAAAGGAAAAGACATTGGTAAGATGAATATGATGCCAAGAATAGGTGCGGAATTAAGCATGGAAAACAAGATTAAGACACAATAGTTGAATAGACATAAGGAAATCAAACAAGAACATATTTAAGAGTAAAATGGAATGACAAATGGAAGGAAAAGATGAAGGAATAAGGAAGCTTATGAGAATGGAGTTGAGAATGGCAGCACGCCACTTGGTGGATGAATTTACTCCAAGATAAGTGTTGGAAGCCACCACTTGAGAGCTTTAAAAAACTCACAAAATAAGACTAAAGACTTGTGCAGAGTAACTTTTCTTTTATTAATTTCAACTTGAAAAATACACTAGGTAGGCATCCTATTTATAGGTGAAGAAGCTTTGGAGAATAAGCTAAAGAGGTAGGATGGGAAAAGGGAAAAAAATGGATAGCCTTAGGGTTTGACTAAGTCAAACCCGCATCCTAGGCTTGTCCTTCTAGAAACTAGGCCAAAATGTCTTCCAAAAGGGCTAAGAACAAGCTAAAATGCTACTCACACCCCCTATTATGCTAAAGGTACCTTATTTTAGCCTATATTTGCTATTTGGACCCCTAAAGTGAGCCCAATTTATTTACATAACTTTTCTCTTGTGGAAAAGACCAGAAGGAAGAACTTATGATATTCTGGTTTATAGTTTCTTCTTTTGCTGATGCTTTCTCGAGGTTTGGTGGGGCCCGACTTTGTATACTGAGATGCCTGACATTTTTATGAGGTGCTTGATTTGTCCTTAGTCATCCGCTGGTTGCTTTGGTTTGTATCAGCATGTCTTGAAGGAACTTTTCAATAACACGAATACAAGTGCCACAAAGGAGAGGAAAAGACATGGAAGAGGAGCCCCATGTGCATGCATCTACAAGGAGTTGAATGGTCACCTTTGGAGAAAGGAAGGAAGGAAGTAACCTACATGGATGCTTGGGTGGCGACATGTAGGATGCCAAATGGATGTCCCCTCTTGGCCTTTTAAGGCCCAAAATCCTATACAAAAATTAAAGATTGAATTTAAAATCCTATCTACTCTATACAATTTTTACAAGGTTACGAAGGAGGAATCTCTAGAAAAGTAGCCTCAGATAAAAATTTCCTCTCTTTTAAGCCTGATTGTCTTGGTGACTGGGATGGTCCTCCATCAAGTAATGACAAGGTTATTACTAAAAAATTGGACGAATTTAATAAATTGATACTTGATCTTGAGAACATTGATGTTCAAATTGATGATGAAGACAAAGCTTCTCTCTCGAGGAGGTTCACACTACTTTAAACTCAAAGGAGTTGAATGAGAAGTTTGATGTGAAAACGTGAAATTTTGGAGATGGCCTAACAACAAAAGTAAGATCGTATAATCGTGAAAATGGAGGGAAGACTAGATGGAGATCTAAGTTTAAGACTCATGATGGGAATGTAGTAAATTCTTTTAGATGTCATCACTGTAAGAAGGAAGGCCTCATAAGAAAATATTGTCCTTTTAGACAAAACAATGGAAATATTGATAGATCTTCTGGGTCTGGTAAATGGTCTAATAGACCATCTACGTCTGGTGAAGTAGCTATATTTCTCCTTGGTGATAACAAGTCATGTAAGATAACTGGAATTGGATAATGAAGGAATTGGGAGAATGCTTAAAGAAGCTAGGTATATACCTAATTTGAAGAGAAATCTTATATCGCTTGGTGAACTTGAAAAGAAGAGATATGTTTTCAAGGTGAAAAGAGGGTTGTAAAGGTGAAAAGTGGGTTTAAAGGTGATGAAGGGGTCCATTGTGGTCATGAAGGGTGTGAGAAAGAATGGAATGTATGCCTTGGAAAACTTAAGACAATGTATGCTCAAACTGATTTTTACTTGGGTGACCTCATTTAAAAAACCCCCGAAAGGGAAAAAAAGTGTCCCCTTAAACTGTACACTTACATAGAGTTTTTAACTGAAATAAAACTTCAAGTTCGTTGCGTTCCAAGTGCGCGGAATGGGGCCTCCCTCCAAAGTCTCAAGCTTATACGACCCGTTCCCCCGAGCTTCGGTTACCCTGAAGGGCCCGGTCCACTTGGGGGACAACTTGTTTTCCAACTCATATGGATGAGCCTTCCGCATGACCAAGTCAGCCACTTGGAACTGCCGTGGCTTCACCTTGGAGCTATACTGGTGCTATACTCTTCTCTTCACGGCCTCAGCCTTTATTCTTGCTTCTTCTCTGGCTTCGTCCAACAGATCTAGATTCACCCTGATGAGAATCAAAAAGATGTTATCAATAGAAGAAATGGACAAGGGCCAAAGCATTTAAAGTTCTTCTTATTAATCTTTGCAAAAGATGAGGCCCAAGCCCAAAGCCCAAGCCCAAGAAGGCCCAAACCCAAGAAGGCCCAAGCCCAAGAAGCCCAAGTCCAAACCATGAGGGGCAAGACCAAGCATTAAAAAAAAGAGCATCATTTGAATGACTCTTGTAGGAGGTGTGGATATTAAATAAATAGGTGTGAATGTATTAGAGAGAGTCACTTTGTCCATGTGACTTAGTAGGGGGTGTAGGTGTAGTTTTTAGG
>Ga0123342_1005243_pt1 | contig 19013 bp, 11 predicted proteins | sample Turbeawhitnodule_FD_89960 | JGI IMG/M metagenome (GOLD analysis project Ga0123342, IMG submission 89960) | Root nodule microbial communities of legume samples collected from Mexico - Turtle bean Mexico white nodule | ecosystem: Host-associated > Plants > Roots > Nodule | place: Mexico: Nepantla... | reverse complement strand
TTCTAAGAGTGTTATGAATGAATAAATACATAGATAAAGAAAATGAGGAAATTAATAATCAAACTTGAATTGAATTTTATTATTAAGTTTGTATGTGCGGACAATTGCTTCTATTGTGACCTTTCGTTCAACAATATAAACATTTTTTTGGCTTATTTGGAATTGAATAATCCATTTCGTTACGAATGCGTTGAGTGTTAGGTCTTCCTGATTGATGTCGACGCATGATGGGATCAGGTAAGAAATTTGGTCCCGTGTAAGTATACCAATAATACAGTGTGCACAATATTTTAAAGGCTTATGAGGTCCAATTTAATCCAATTCGAAATCAGGATTATTGATCTACATAAAAAAAAAAAAAAAAAATTATGACGTGGCAGAAGTCGTGCCAAGTTGGCACGACTTTAGTATGACAAGGCAGAAGTCGTGCCAAGTTAGCACGACTACAGTATGACATGACAGAGTCGTGTCTAATTGGGATGATTTGTGCATATGACGATTTGGGACGATTGGCACGACTTACCTAAATTTGTAACTTTTTTTAAACGGACACCATTTTGGTAAAAATAAAAATAAAAAATAACTCCATCATGGTCAAAAACCCTATAATATGTTATCCCACGCATGAGTTGTCACTCTCGGCGTGAGGGAGGTGTATTGGAGATCTCACATCAACTAGAGATAAGAACATTTCATTGTATATAAATGGATGCAAATCTCAACCTCATGAGCCTAATTTTATGGAGTTGAGTTAGACTTAATGTCCATTCTTAACCGCATCATAATAAAAAAACTGTGTTCTTTAACCTCTCAAATATGTAATGAAGCTCGAAAAGTACCTTTAAAAGGGATTTCACATGAAAAATTAAGTTAAGAAATAATACTAATAATTTTATATTATTTCTGCATTAACTCTCTAGAATTTTATGGTAAAATAACACGACAGTGTGACTTTTTAGAAAGTAAAAGAAAAAACTAGAGTCTCCATTATTAATTTAGGAAAAAGATACAACAGTAGAGATAATTACAATTATTTCTTCAATTGTTTTAGCCACATGACCCAGCATTATCTTGTGAATTCAGTGTCTTTTTCCTATAAAAAAAAACTTGCAGGGTCCCATGGCACTTTCCATAATGGGACAACTTAAAACCCATCTTCATCTTACATTTCCTATGCATGCCATCCACACATAAAAGATTGTCTTAGGTGTAAAAGAATTTCTCTGATGAAGACATAAAGTTATAACCACTTTGTAATTTTCTCTTTAATGTAATAAAAACTAAGTGGTTAACTAAAGGACCATATGTGGCTTTCATCTTATATACAACTTGTTCTCTTTGTGTAGTGTGCAAAAGATATAATAATATAATTTATAATTTATAAGTTAGAATTTGATATAAGTAAGTGAAAATAATAAATATTATTTAATATATATTTTTATCTTGATTAATGTGTATTTTATAGGATCGTGACTTCTTCTCATATTCTAAATGAGATTAAAACAAGTTATCGGATTAATATTTAATTTTAAATCATATTTTTTTACGTAATTACGTTAATTATTTTATGTTAAACTTTGTTAAGTTCATGAAACTAGGTTGATAACGTTACTCTTATCAATGATCGAGACATTTTATTAGATATGTAAGCAACTTTTTCTATCTCATATTTTAGTTTTTTTTTTTAAGTATTAAGTTTTCTCTCTCTCAATATATATTTACCATTAATATCTCACCTAATATTTTATATGATTTTACAGTTATTATTTATTTTTCACAATAATATTTTAAGATTATTTTTTAATTTTATAGATTACATGGCGTTTTTTTTTATAACTCAAAGAAATCATAAAGAAGATAGGTGAATCCACTTTGACAACAGTCAACGATCCAAACTTTGATAAATTGGAATATCGACAAACCTAAATAATTAAAAAAATTATGTGAATGTTATAATTTATATAAAATTATCTTGAATAAATAATTATATGTTGTGTCAAAAAAAAATCCATGAACAGAAGATGCTTTTCTCCCGTGACCAAAAATTAGGCTATATAGCATGTAGTTTTGCCTGCCAACAACATCTTAATTTGTCTCTTGTGGTCATGCTCATGTCATGAATTAGTTACAATTATTAAATCAAACAAATTAGAACATGGGAACCAAGGGTTCTCGACAATTTTTTAAGCAAAATAAAATAAAAGTTGAAATTATTTTTTATACAACTTTTTTATGTTTTGATATCTAAATTAGAGTTTAATATGAATATGTGAATATAGTAAATCTAGTTTAATTTACACCTGTCTTGGTTGAGATGTTTATTTATAAAATTTTGGTATTTTAATTTACGTATAAATAATTTTTTTTAATAAACTTACAGAGAAAAGTGTGGGTAAAGATGACGTTAATATAAAACATTCATACCTTTCATATTTTAAGATAACACCCACGTAAAGCACTACTATGTGCTAATATGAGGTGGATGTAGCGGTTCATGTGGATGTCACCATACATTTATTTTTCTTTAAAAAAAATACATTGTTAACAAGTTTTCTTAAACAAATCTTTTGTTTTAGTTTAGTTTTGAAATCTCCCTTAATTGATGTGAATTGTTATAAGTTTAATATAAAATATGCAATTATAATAAATATGAACATTTTTCTTACCTTTGTTTTATTTCGAAGTTGTAATTCTTAAAAAGATCAATTTTTTTTTTTGTCTTTGTTCCGTAAATAAACTTATCTAGTTCCCAGAATAGTACCATTAGCTTATTTGACTTTCTCTGTACCAAACAACCACAACACTTTTTCAGTCTCATTCAGTAAATTATTCATAAAATATTATAGGAAGAAACTCAAGATGGTTAAAGGTTTAGGCCATTGTGCCATATAAAATTGCAACCACGACACTGTTGGGAAAGATATCCCACTAGAAAAACACTTGAATTGCATTTTAATTAGTGCCAAGTGTTGTTGTTGGGTGATGGGATAATACAAAATTAATTTAGAACAAAACCACTCTTCACACACAAATCACTAAATAAAATAAATTAATAAATATATTTTAGTTTTTGGTTGTTCAATAATTGAAAATAAAACAGTATTTGTATGATTTTAATTAAATATACTAAAAATTAGAAGGAATGTACTATTTTTATGGATACTAGAGGAGAGACGCTATGTGTATCCGATTTTATTTTTTTTTAACTTTTATGATGATAAAAATTTAATATACATGTAAAAATATTTTAGGATGAGTCGAAAGTAAAAAAAACAATATGTAAAAGAAAAATAATAATTTGATTAATCAATATTTTTTTCTCATGATTTGAGTCTTTCTTTTCCAAGTCTTTTCTTTTCTTTCATTGGTGGTTTTTGAATTGGAGAGTACCTAGATAAAAAAAGAATTATGATTTTACCAAAGAATAAAGTTGTTTGAAATGAAGTGGAGAGAGTGTTTGGAAATGAATTGTTTTATTTAATATGATAGATTTGGTCTGGGAATGGAGAAGTGAGAGTAAAAGTATGCTCTCTTTATTTATGTTGTTGTCTTAAAATAAGGAAAAAGTGAAAACTTAGTTTACATCACATAACATTAATTTAAAAAATTAAAAACTAATTTTACTTTTTAAATAATTCATATAAAATGACAAATAGTCCATTATACTAATAAAATGAGATATATTAAACAAAGTTAGAATCAGAAAAAAATTTGTGTATAAAAAAAAGGTTATAATAAAAAATCCCCTTTATATATAGATTTAGAAAATTAAAAAATAATTTTACTTTTAAATAATTTATAGTACTAATAAAATGAGATATATTAAATAAGATAGAATAAATTTAGAAAATTAAAAAATAATTTTACTTTTAAATAATTCATAATACTAATAAAATGAGATATATTAAATAAGATAGAATAAATAAAAAAATTGTGTACACAACAAATAAAATAAGTATAGATACATGTTGCTCAATTAATTATATTACAAAAATTAAATATTTATTTGAATATAAATACCCCGAAAGTACGCAACTGTTGATTATATTAATTGGATAGTGTTTTAAAATTTAAAGCAAATTTAAGTTACAGTTGAATAATTGAATGGTCAAGAAAATTACATTGATAATTTAAATAATCAATTTATATTCATTGATGCAGTAGTTTATATCATAAATGTGTTTCCAACCACATTTAATAGAAAACAGTTTACCAGTTACATATCATTCGAGATTAGGTCTTGCTTAAAAAAAAAATACTTTCAATTATTTTATATATATAAGTTTAAAAATTGATTTTTATTTAAAAATTACTAGCCCTGTTATATTAATATACATTTATTTTTATTGGAAAAAAGAAAATTATTATTATCATTACTTATAGTTTATATTATTGTTTGTTGTTAAAGGAGGGGAAAAGAATAATTGATTGATTAGTAACAATATTTGTATCATTTAGTGAGAATTGTAGTAGATACATTTTTCATTATAGATAATCAGCTTTTAAGAATGTCTAACCATTACATAAAAAACGATAAGAAGCTATAGGACAGAGAGATGAAAGCAATAATTAATTAATAATAAGTAATTAATGAAGACGTGTTAATATTAAATGAGTTATTAATATTTATAGATTATAACAGTGGCATAACAGTGTCTGTAATTGGGAACAGTAAGACATAAAAAGATGGAGGCCACGTGCAGCTCATTGAATATCAAAATGAATGTATGTTCAGTGTTCACCATTCCAATGCAGAAGAAAAACAGAATATCCTCCTTAACCTTCCTAATTGCCTTTTACCTTTCGTAATTAATCTCCTTATTCCTCCTTAAATCACGTTATTTACCTCTTTTACCTTTTTGCTTTTTTTCTTTTCTTTTTCTCTTTTCCTTTTCAACCTCTCAACTTCCAATCCAACCAACCAACCATACCTCTTTTAACACCATCTTTTTGACACCACCTTTGAGATATTAACAAATACAACCACTCATTACCACACCCATCAAGAGATGTTCATTATTCTTTTTTTAATTCACACATCCATAAAGAGATGTTCAATATTGTTCAATAACACTATCAATCACAATGCCATATTATATAATTAGTTAAGGATATTCTTCAAAAATAGGGCCTTTCAAAAATAAAGGTTAAATTAAAATTTTGATTCTTAACAATTTATTTATTTTTCACCATTTTAGCTCTTACATTTTAAAAAATCTATACTTTTGGCATATTTTTAATTTTATATAAAGTTATATGTTTCAAATTTTTAAAATAAGTCTTTACCAAAAAATTTAAGATATTAAAATACTCATTATTGATGTAAATATTATAATTTATGAATAAAAAAATAACTTATAAAAATTTATTTCAATAATTTGTTATTAAACATAAAGTCTAAAATTTAGATTAAAGATAAAAACCAATTTCGCAATGATTACAATGTAAAAAAATATATTTAATCCTTTTATGTATTTATCTCTTTCAAATATATAAAATAAAAAAGTATAAATTTTTAAAGATAAGAAAAAAGTGATGGTAGAATCTTTTACATAATTTATATTACTTAAATTTTGTATCCCTACCTATGTTAGGCCCTATTACAGTTTGGTAAGTGGGTTTCATTTGTTGGCAAACTCAGACTGCAACTATTCATGCACATTGCTTCAACTACTTACAGGTGCCAGCTGGCACACCATTAAATAAAACTTACATTCCTACTCTCACTGGATACCTTCTGGAGAGGTCAACATGATGTATGACGCCGTTACAGTTTCAGGGTCCGTGAAACTGAGGGTGGCATTGTCGTAATAAGAGACTCAAACGGAGGGCACTTTGATTGTGGGAGGTGGCATCACATGCGGTCAAGCTCCACACTGCAGAAAACAGCACCGAACCGAGACGTGAGCGATAAGAGCGAGAGAGGCAGAGAGAGACAAAGAGTGATTCAGAAGGACGAGAGCTCCTTCGCGCAAAGCAATGCCTGTCATCACCTGAATTCTATGCTCTTTTTCCCACTCTTCTCTTTCGTGTAAGTAACGCTCTTCACGAGCCACCAATGTTAACAAAAAAAGCAATAACCACTTGCTGCATTGTCTTTGATTGCTGCATTCCGTGAAATGAAAATGTGTAATCATGCATTCAAACACTCTTCTCAACTCGGTTACTTGTTTTCCCCTTCTTCTGAATGTTAATTAATAAATAAATAGATTGAACTGGATTTGTATGCGTTTACTATTTTAATTACATCTTTTACGCTCGAATTTAGTGATCTTATCTTATGTTTCTTCAGTGTCAAGATTTTTTTTGTTTATTTGTTTTCTTGTCTGAGTTAATTGTATTTGCCATTTTTTTTTTCCAGTTTTCGTTGTCTCTGAATAGTCGAGATCTCAAAGACAATACTATTTCTGAGAAACATTTTTTGCAGAATGCATGATCCGGCCTGAAGCATTTTGCTATTGATCATTTTCTGATTCGCATCGTCTTCGTGTTTCGCTGTGGGACTGTGTGAGTGGAACAGCCAATTTTATTATTAATTAAAGGTATATTCTCTTACAAGGTATAAATAATCTTCTTGCATGTTTTTTTTTTTATAATGAATATTTATTCAAATTTTTTATGACAACTTTTTTAATCATCAGTTTTATAATTTGTTCCATTTCTTGATATTATTTTTTAGAATTTATTTGGGTTTTCATGATGAAATTAAGGATTGAATTGCATTTTGGAAACCGGTGTTTGGAGCTGATGTGACTGGATTGTAGGTTGACTTGCAGAGAGCATGGCGTCATGGGATCAAATGGGGGAACTTGCGAATGTGGCACAGTTGACTGGTGTGGATGCTGTGCGGCTGATTGGGATGATTGTGAGAGCTGCAAGTACTGCACGGATGCATAAGAAGAACTGCAGGCAGTTTGCACAGCATCTGAAGTTGATTGGGAATTTGCTGGAGCAGCTCAAGATCTCGGAGCTGAAGAGGTACCCAGAAACTAGGGAGCCTCTGGAGCAGTTGGAAGATGCCCTCAGAAGGTCTTACATATTGGTCAATAGTTGTCAGGACCGTAGCTACCTCTATTTGCTGGCTATGGGCTGGAACATTGTTTATCAGTTCAGGAAGGCTCAGAATGAAATTGATAGATACCTGCGCCTTGTTCCTCTTATTACTCTCGTGGACAATGCCCGAGTCAGGGTATATGCTATCTCTTGTTGTGAATGGTCTTTTTTTATTGTTGATTACTCCTAAATAAGAAAGATTGAGGGAAAAGTTTTTGTTTTTTTACTCACTGGAAACATTGTTCAACTTCTTGGATGTTACCGATCAACCATGCTGGAGTTGTATTTCCCTTCAACTCTTTCACTATATTGTTTACGTAGCTATCTTAACATATAATATTCTGGTGTTTTTATGTTTTCAACATTTGTTGCATGTTCTTTTCAGCTTCAACATTGAGCGGTGTTTTAGTTTGAGGTTGTCAACATAGATTGTTTCAGTTACCACACTGCAATATTGTAGTGTGGCGCACTAAAAGTTTAAAACCCTGTCTTATGAAAATTTGGGTCCTAACGTATCAAGTGGTTTAGTTTGAAATATTGTAGTGTACGCGTAAATGTATGAAACATTATTTTGGAGATGTCTTCCTAAGGATCTATTTATTTAAAGAACTTGCTTAAATAACATTTAATTAAATTCTCTTGTCGAAAGTCATATCAAGATTCACACTTGAAGACATTCTTATGCGGATAAGGACCCCGTTTCTTCATTACATGTTTCCACACAATTATGTCCCCTGATGCTGTGTCGTACTATCTGGTATCAGGACTACAAAGTATTTATTGTAAATTGTGGTTGATCTCATTAGTCTGGGTTACTGCTTTATTGTGATCCTGTAAGCCATCAACCAGTTAAACAAATCCTTGTTTCTCTTCTCAGGTTTGCGAGTTTGTATGTATGTGTATCCATGTGTGGCTGTTGTGAAAACATTTTGTTTCTTGATTTTGCATATTCCCAATATTTATGAGGATTATGAACTGCTTTGTCAATGTAATGGTAGCATCTGCTATTGTAAATTTGGTCTGAAAATATGGTTAACAACCTATTACTTATCTCATTCTCTGGAAATTCAGGAGAGACTTGAAGTTATTGAGATGGATCAACGTGAATACACGTTGGATGACGACGACCAAAAGGCACAGACGGTTATTTTTAAACCAGAGCCTGACAAAGATGACACTGCTGTGTTGAAAAAAACACTATCTTGTTCTTACCCCAACTGTTCTTTCAATGAAGCACTTAAAAAAGAAAATGAAAAGCTTAAACTAGAGCTACAACGGTCACAAGCAAATTTGGATATGAATCAGTGTCAAGTCATTCAACGTTTACTAGATGTCACAGAAGTTGCTGCTTATTCTGTTCCAGAGAAGTGTTCACCAGAGAAAAATCACAAGAAAGAGGAATACAATTATTCTAAAGACAACAGTGACAAGGAGCATTCATCTGATGAAAGATACCATGCAAAAGTTGACAAGCATTCACCGTCAAGGTTATTTATTTCTCTCTTCCTCAACTACAATGTTTTTGTAGGTTCACTCAGGATAGCTAGTTTACCAAAAGTCAGAATATTTAAGTGAATTTTGAACCTTACCCCTCTGTCATCTAGGAAGCCAATTTAGTTTTGATTACTCTAAGAGTTTCTACTTTTTCCATTCCATCCCTTTATTCCAGTGGCATGCAGTCAATTATAGTTATTTTTAATAAGTTGTAGTCTTTACCTTACCATCTCATATTGATGTCAAACAGATATTCAGTTGCGCGAAAGGATATAGTATCAGCTGGGGGTTCATATCAGGAAGAAGATTGGCACACTGATTTACTTGCTTGTTGTTCTGAGCCTTCACTTTGTATGTTCTCCCTTGCTTGATTTTTTTAGGTTCTGTTTACCATTTGCTCATCCGAGGTTTATTACCTGTTTATTATTGCTCACTGTTTTGGTAGCCTTATCAACGAATGATAATGACTTTTCTTGTTCATTTCTATTATGTCAGTGCCACTAGTTTAGTAGTCTGTAACAATTTATCATGTATGATGCTACAAAACCCCAGCCACAAATCCGTGTTCCTTTTGCCATCAAATTGAGGTTTAATTTTCAAACTTTTTAAACTATTGTATGTTCAGAATGTCTCTATTGAGGTCAACTGATTCGGTGGCCCACCTTCCTTTGTTTGGGGCGTTTGGGATGGGATCTCTCAGTTCAATGTAGCAGAGACAAAAATATTGGGTTTAATCAGAGTGCTTATACTGGACAAGATAGGACCAAGAATGAAGGAAATAGATGGATAGTTGGTGACACTTGGGGTCATACCTACGAAAGAAAAAATGGTTGAAGCTCCCCTTTAGTAGTTTGAACTTGTGTGGATATGTTTTGAAGAAGCATCAATTAGGAGAGTAGATTAGATAGATGTTACACTATCTCTAGAGGAAGAGGGAGGAGATCAATAAAACAATAAGAGTAACCATTAAGAAAGATTTAGAGGTCAATGGTTTGTCTATAAATATGATTCATAATAAAATATTATGGTGCCATTTGATCTAGGTATGTGACTCCACTTAGTGGGAAAAGGCTTGGTAGTGGTGGTTCACTGTTGATGGTGGTTGGTGGATATGGTTTGTGTGATTTGCATGGAATAAGATGAATACATGTTGAATTAGGAAATTGGGAGATTTATGTTGCTGGATACTCTTTTTTCTTCCTTAAATCTGTTAGTGGTAATTGTGGATGTTGCTTTTCTCTTTTTTAACTTGCATGTTGAATCATGGATGAATAATTGTCAAGGGATAGCCTCATTGAGTTTTGGAAACGTCTTATGCCTTGATTAAATAGAAATTATAGTAAGAACTGGAGGGTCAGTCCTTTGAACGGCAGAAAAAACATGGAAATAGTATAAATAAAAATAAATTAGCTCGAGAGAGCCTCCAATACCTCTGTATACTTCCAATTCCTAATAACAAGTATAACATTTGCACTGCAGGTATGAAGACATTCTTCTATCCTTGTGGAACATTTTCAAAGATTGCTTCTATTGCAAGAAACAGGCCCATATGTAAGTTAGCTATGATGTACTGTGTTACTATTAAAGGGATGATGAATCTTTCTTATGGGCCTTCAATAGCTGAAGTCAAGTCTGCACTTTCTTATGTTGTGAAGACTGAAAATGATAAAGACTCGAAACACCCAGGCCCATACAGTCCCACTATTTGGAAAGACCTTAATTTAATAAATTTAAAGTTAGAACAAGGATTTAAGAGACAGCTTCTGTAGGAGTTTCCGAACACTAGGATAGCCAAGAAATTGCTGTAATTTCGGTGACATATTGTGACGCAGAATCCTATGTTCATCTAATTTGACCTATAATGAAGACTTGCTATTATGTAATTAACAACTTTTCTATAACTTAAGTTAATGCTAAGGGTTCTCAGTTACAGATTTTTCTCGTTGCTTGTTATTTTTACTATGATTTCAGCATTTTTTTGTTTTTTCAGCCTCTGCAGAAGCATGTAATGACTTGATGGCATATTCATTAATTTTGTCTTGTTGTTGCTATACTTGCTGCGTAAGGAGGAAGCTTCGGAAGATGTTGAACATCACAGTAATGCTTCCTTCCTTCTCTGCATAAATATGACATCTCATTCCCTCTTTTTGGTACAACTTGTGTTTGGGATTTTTCGATATCATTAGCTTTTAAGATACACATTGCTTGTGATGCCTTCTTTAGCATCATTATTCATTATAAATGTATTCATATTCCACTGGATATGTTCCATAATGCCCATCTATTTTTATATCATTCAGTATTATTAAACAATTATTGTGCAATTTGTACCAACCCTTATTATTCAAAGTAGGTTCTGTTCATCCAATTTTGAAGTCGAGTTAAAAATATAGATGTATTTGTTAAGATTTGAGCATACACTGGAATTAGTATGATGCATATACATTTGTTGGTTTCTTTGAATATTTTTTACCCACAGCTACTTTCTATGCTAGGGGGGCTTTATTGATGATTTCCTGTCTCATTTGATGTGTTGCTGTTGTGCCCTTGTGCAAGAATGGAGAGAAGTGGAGATCCGTGGGATCAGTGGTATGTCCTCCTAATTCCTCAATTTGCTTTAATATAATATTGGGAACTTCATCTTGTTCGAAGTGCTAATTCACCTTGTAGGTGTCATGATCGTCTTTCATTTTCTCAGCAAAACCTGTTGAATTTGGATGTAGCTTATTATCAATTTCTCTTTTCTCTCTCATTTTCTTTTTAGCTCCATATTATTCTTGCTGACCACTGCATGCATGTGAAATGTTTGATGTTAAACCATTTTGCAGCTCCTGAGAAGACCAAAACAAGCCCTCCACCATCTCAGTACATGGAATCTTAACTAAGAAATGAAATCATCATTTGGTTGTTAGGAATTCAAGGTTACTTGAAGACCATAGTAAAGTAGAGGCTATCTCTGTCTATTAGGATTATCACAGGAAGGCAGGAATTATGTATTTTTATTCTCACCGTACCTGGCCTCGTTTTAACTATGTATAGTGACTTTATTTCATTGTTCTTGAAAAAAAGTTGCTTTTAGATATAGTTGATGCTGTATCATAAACCTACCTACCCCCCCCTGGTTTAATATAGTCTGAGTTAATTTCTTGGCATGTTTTGTCATGCACACAACTGAAATCTTTCATTTATTTATGTCATAACTCATTGATTAGCTAACCCTTGATATCGATTATTATTTACTTGATACATTAACAAAAGTTAAAGTTAAAGCAGGGGAGCTAGAATCACAGGCATTGCCCACAATCAACCTGCAGAATCACATATTTATTTGTTTGGTTCTGTTTTAACCAAGTCATTTTTGTTTAGTTCGGTTCCATATTCCGGCAAATGCTTTTTGTACTCCGATAAATTTTTTCTGTATCTATCTGGATTTGTTTAGATGGCTAATCCAAAAGTTACTAATTTTTATTTGGTCAATATGAAAAGTTTACATTCTGGTCAATCCTTAAGGTATAGGGTGTAGGAGGAGATTAGTGACGTGGAGGAACTACTTGCCCTCCTACATCTCAAATATCGAACTCGTCGAAACCAAACTGACCAAAACGCCCACCCAGAAACTGTTAGTTAGTATACGACAGTGGTAACTGACCCAAGAAAACGAAACAGTACAGCATCATGGTACTTTAACTCAAGTCTTAGACTAGTATTGAAATTCAACAGCTTTCAATGAACTCTCACCACTCAAGCCATTTTTTCCACACTTTCCATTTTGCGCTTTTGTGACCCCTTTTCAGTGACTCGCATTTTTTTTTTTATTTCTTCAGATTTTTTAATGTTTCTTATTTCCCCATATTTTGTTATTGTTTTGTTGTGTGACCTAACTGATATTCAGTTGGCCTAGTCATGGTTGTCCATCCAAAAAAATATGAATCAACCCAATCCAAACACACTGAATGTTTTACTGGTTGTTTGTATACATATTCCTGGGCACCAAACTTGGATTTGCTCATTCCAATGCACTAATTGGAAAAAAACAGCAAAGACTAGTGAATTTTTGAAGAATGTGGGTTAGGTTGATTTGAATGGTAATCCAAAAACACATCACTAATTGGTTTGGACTTTTCAACATTCTAAACCCTAAATATTATTATTAGGCTTTCTAAAATTAGATATTTCAAAATATAATTTGACACCGAGAAAGTGTAGAAAAAAAATTATTTTGAATAAATAAGTTGTAGAAAAAATAACCATCGTATCGAGGTATAGGAAAAATAAAATTGTACCAGTAGGTGTTTTATTGACTTATTAGATTATATTTTTCTGAATTTAAGAGACTATACATCGTGTAACTAAAGAAATCACATAATTAAGGAAATAAAAGAGAAATAGGGAATGACAAAACTCGTGATGATAAACCTCTAATTGCAAACCCTAGAGAGGAAACTTAACTATATATAAAGAAGAAGAAAATCCTAGAAATTCAAGACACAAATACTGAATACTCTAAATTAAAGGGTCTATTAATCTCTTGATTAGGACAAAAACCAATAGGAAGAAGAATAAGAAGTCTCAATACATTCCAACAGCAAAAATTCCTAACAACAACCAATATAAAAATAACCAAAACTTCATCAGATCATCATCCTTCTACACATAATTTCTTAACTTTTCCTAGTACTTATTGTTATTATCATGTCTCAATCTTGTTTGTTTTATCTCTAAACTCGATCACAATTAGTTTAATTATTAATATTACTATAATTTGCAAAACCAATCACCCGTATCAAATGATGATAATTCTCAATTCCAAAATTATACACATCCACCACTTTAATGTCTCCACCACCATATATGTTATAGGTTTTCTTTATCCAATGTAGACCCTCCAACTATAAACATGAATTATCAATTGGTATAGAAAGTATTCAACTAGGTTAAAAACTAAAAAATTGTTGTAAATTCTTTCCAATGTAATAAGAGGACAAAATTCTCATTCCATTTTGGTTCAATGTGACAAAGGATATCATATAAGAGTTGATAAATCATTAACTTAATATTTGATAAGAATCAAAGAGGCGTATAACTACAACAAAGAGTACAGACAATTTGAAAAAAAAATGTCTTCAAAATCTTGATAGAATATAATTCACTCAGAAGCTTTTATAGGTGGCAACACCAAACAGCTAATCAAACTAAAAGTGGAAGATAAGAAAAAAATGTTGTGGATTATACACATAAGATTTACAAACAAATTTCACTAATGTCTTATTTGATGGGAAAAAACATAAAAAAAGAGAAAAACAAAACAAACCAATTTCTAACCATCTTGATTTTTCAAAAAGATAAAAGTTATAATTATGAAAATAATATGTTGTTTCTTATGAATTATACGAGACTATGAACGTACACACAAATAAAATTACAAGTGAATTTTGTTATTGAAGATGATTTTAGAAAATATTTTATGAAAATAATGTTATAAGTAAATCAGAAAAAAAAGTTAAAACTTACCATGTTCAATTTTTTTTTTATCACTATCTAATTTAATTAGAAATTACTTTTCACACACATTAATTCTAAATTATATTATATTATATTCTTGAATTGTATAATTTAATATTCATTCATTATTAAACAGAAATTATCTTATAAAACAAAGTTAAATTATTTTTTATAATTAAATTATAATGTATCCCACAATTTCACAAATTTATACTTGCAAAAGCGTTGTTGGAGTCATTAATGTTTTTTTTCTCCAACTACTGTATTTTTTTTTTATATTCCCAACATGGACAAATTATTTTTAAATTCCCAGATTTAGATAGAATAAAATCGTTAATCGGATTTTGAAAAAAATTGAAAATCGTACATATAATTTACGATTTCTAACTAAAATTGTATTCCACATATACGATTTTAATATTAAAATATATTTTAACATATTATTTTTTTTTAAAAAAAAATCTATATATGAAATACGATTTCAACATACACGTTTATATATAATAATATATAAAATTAAAAAGAATTGTATAATAAATATGTTTTTAAATATTTTAATATATAATAATTTTAATATATGTTTTTAATATTTAAAATAGAAATAAAAAAATATAAAATTAGATAAATTTAATTTATTATTATAACTTTATTTCATATATAATTAAAGAAAATTAAATTTTAGTATTTAAAATAATAATAATAAAATAAAATTAGATAAATTTAATTTACTATTATAACTTTTTTTATATATAATAAAAGAAAATTATATTTTTATAAAAAAAATAACTAAATAAGTTTTCAGAAAATATTTTTTTATTATATATAGTTAAAAAATAACTGAACTTTTATTATATTTAATTAAAAAATTAAATATAACTTTTTGGATTTTAATATATTAAAATTATTTTGAATTTCTAATAAATTAAAAAAAAAATCGAAAAGCTAAAATGGAATCGAAAATGAATAAGTTTAAGAAGATCATTAAAGTTTGACATTAAGTGAAAACACACAAGCATAACAATTTAATTTAAAGATTACATAATTTAGCAACCTAAACTGAACAAACTATCTATGAGATCTTGTTCCACATGGGGTCTTCTTCGTTGTCTCGGTGGACATCCGAGCGGAGGTGGACTTTCATCATCATTGTTTTCTTCTTCCTTGTCGTCAGATGGAATCTCAGACCTCATTGAAGGCATTGTGGGTTTATAGCAATGCATGATAGGAGTTGGATGAAATGTGGAAGATGGTGTCATTGTTGAAGTACCAAACATTTGCGATTGACTTGGAGAAAAAATATTTCCTTGCAAGGGACCCGGAGAAAAAATATTTCCCTGCGATGGAAAATTGATGTAAGTTGATGACACTTACTGGTAGGGAAATTGGGCAAACATGTTGTTGTGGTGGTCCATAAAACTCAATATTTGTGGTGCTTGATTTGGGGTGGAGGGGGCATTGAAATTGGACTTGTTGTCCAAATTGTGCAATATTTGATGAAGACCCAACATGATGAGAAGTATATTGCATATGCCACATTGCATCTAACTTCAATAAGAAGTTCAAGAATGCCGATGCGAAGAGACAACTAATAAACATGGGTATTTATCTTAATTTAATTCACTTATATTGATTATTCTTATTGCAAAACAATGACTTTAAATCATTTAATTTTTTATATTTCACGGGTTATGAAATGAAACAACCAATTGTTCATACAAAGTTGTTGGCTCTAAGATCACAATTTCAGCAAGCTTTTGCCTGGATAGATCAAATACCTTTGGAAAAATGGACACAAGCATATGACGGATGTAGGAGGTATGGTCACATGACAACAAATTTAGCTGAGTGCATGAACTCTGTATTAAAGGGAGCAGATTGTTACCCATATGTGCTATTGTGAAGACAACTTTTGAAAGAACCAAATCTTGGTTTGTTGAATGAGGGACAAAGATAGAGTGCATGTTACGAGCTGACCATCAATATCCAGAATATATTATTGCTTTGTTACGAAAAATGAACAACAATCGACTATGTGTCATGTCCAAAGCTACAATAGACAAAATTCAGAGTTTGATGTTCAAGAGCTATCCACTCCCCAACTGCGATGCCTACCCATGTCATACACAGTAAAACTTAATGACTGGTGGTGTGATTGTGGAGAGTTTCAAGCTCTTTGACTTCCTTGTGCTCATGTTATCGTTGTTTGTTCGGCATGTCATTTACAACTAACAACATTCGATGATCCTATCTATAGTTTGCAATATATTTTGAAGGCTTACGAAGTTGAATTTCATCCAGTGCGAAATGAAGATTATTGGTCTACTTATATGGGACCGAATTTCATTTCAGACCCCCACATGCGTTGTAAGGAATCAGGCAGACCAACAACTAATTGTATACATAATGAAATGGATGAACCACTTCCAAATAAGCCAAAAAATGCTCTTATTGTAGGAATGAAAGCCACAATATAGCAAAATTGTCCATATAGACAATAGTAGAACGTAGACTCTTGTTTTGTTTTTCTGCTCTCTATGACAATTAAGTTTTCGGTTAACATTCTTCATTTTACTTTTTCGGTTAAAGTTTCTGCTTTATTTTAGCATTCCAAATTTAGAATTTTACCAACTTAATTTTTTTATTATGGATTAAATTTAATTTAATATTTTTTAAAATGATTAATTTATATTATTAAAATATTACATCATTAATTTATTAAAAATTCAAAATAGTTTTTATGTATAATAAAAAAAATTCTAAAAACTTATTTAGTTATTTTTTTTTATAAAAATATAATTTTCTTTAATTATATATAAAAAATTTATAATAGTAAATTAAATTGATCTAATTTTCTATTATTATTATTATTATTATTATTATTTTAAATACTAAAATTTAATTTTTCTTTAATTATATATAAAATAAAGTTATAATAAATTAAATTTATCTAATTTTCTATTATTTTAGTTCTATTTTAAATACTAAAAACATATATATTAAAAATATTATATTAAAATATTTAAAACATATTTATTATATAAATCGTTTTAATTTTATATATTATTATATATAAACATAAGATGTTGAAATCGTATTTTAGATATACGATTTTTTATTTTTTTTTAAAATTTAATATGTTAAAATATATTTTAATATTAAAATTGTATATGTAGAATACGATTTTAGTTGGAAATAGTAAATCTTGTGTACGATTTTTTTTTCAAAATCTCTGTGATTGACCATTTTATTTTATCAAAATCTTCATTGTGGTTGGTGATTTACCCATTTTGGGAATAAAAAAAAATTGCCTATTTTGAAAATATAAAAAAAAAATTGCAGAGAAAAAAACCAATCATTAACGTAGATATAAACCGTTGTAGTTAAACGAACTATATCTCTTTTTGTAAAGTTAAAAAAAGATGGTTATAGAACAAAATAAATAAACAAGCACGGTTACATTTTTCTTTTCGCTTTTAATAAATACTAAAGATAGTGTTATTGTGTTTGTGTATTCACATTTTTAATATTATTATATGTATATTATATTTATTTAAATAAAATATAGATATATGTATTCATATATTTTAAATATCAAATTATCTCTCTTTACATATATATATTTTAAAGAAAAAAAATATTAAATTCTTCTTTAAAGGGAAGACTCAATAAAAATATGGTATAATTATATTTTCGTTCCTACATTTAGTGTCAATATTCAATTTAGTACAGTGATTTTTAAAAAAATTAATTTGGTCCTTATGTTTTTTAAAATGTATCCAAATTAGTCATTTCTGGAAAGTTACATCTTATAACGTCAAGTGCTGCTTATGTGGCAGAGAGAGGTGGGATTAAGAGATGTGAGATGTCTGTTAGAATGGATGACTTTAAACTAGAGGGGGGTGAATTGTGTAAAGAGGGTTTTTGCAAACTTTTAAGTCAAGAATGAAATTACTTCGAGAAACCAATGATAACGAATTCAGTTTGCCAAAACAAAAAGAAAAAACAACAGTACCAGAAAAACAATCGGTTGTTTCACATAAACAGTCAGTTGTTTATACCAGTTTGCAAAAATCAAAACTGAAATTAAAGAGATTAAGGATAGAGAGAATGCACAGAGATGTTTATACTGGTTCACTCTAAACCCAGAGCTACATCCAGTCTTCTTAGAGACCACTGAGGAATTCCACTAAGCAATCAAACCTAGATCACTTACAACATAACCAAGAAAGTGACCTTGATACCCTCAAGACACACACTTCTCTTGGTCAACACACCAACACTAAGAATGTTGATCTTGATCCCCTCAAGAACACACAACACTTCTCAGCAAACACACAAAGGTTCTTTCAATAGATACAAGGATTACACTTGTTACAGAAGCAAATATGAAATCAATACAAGCAGAAAATCCTATCTCACACTCTTTGATCAATCTCTTTGTATAAGCAATCTCAACTTTTTCTCTTAAGCAAAATCAGTGACAAACTCAAATTTGTTTTTTTGTATATATTCAAAGATGTTGTTTGTTATCAAATCTTAACAAACTATTAATTGCATTTAAAGATTTGTCAAAGCATTAAAAACTGGAGCGTAAACAGTTAAAAAATCATTTAAAGCTCAGTCAAAGCACAAACCATTTTTCTGTTATGGTACCAAAACAAACAATCGGTTGTTTCCACAAATCAATCGGTTGTTTTTGGTTTTGACAGCAAGTCAACCATAAAAAAGTTTTCAACCTTTTCTAAAAACACCTAAGTATAAAACAATCGGTTGTTTCGAAAAAACGACATGGTGTTTTTCACTTAGTTTGAAAAACACTTTTCTTTTAAAAAGATTGAGAATGTGATGGATTTCCTATGAGCTCTTCTTGGATGTTTGTGGAAGATGGTGCGGAAGCTTAATGGAAGAGATGAACAAGGTCCTCCTAAGAGGTGTGGTGACCTTGAAGGTGCATGAAGAGTGTG
>Ga0123342_1005242_pt1 | contig 19018 bp, 18 predicted proteins | sample Turbeawhitnodule_FD_89960 | JGI IMG/M metagenome (GOLD analysis project Ga0123342, IMG submission 89960) | Root nodule microbial communities of legume samples collected from Mexico - Turtle bean Mexico white nodule | ecosystem: Host-associated > Plants > Roots > Nodule | place: Mexico: Nepantla... | reverse complement strand
CAGAAATACAGTAATCAAGGAAGAAGGGAATAAAATACACCTGGGTATTACAAAGCTTAAAGTTCAGAATTACAACCCAATCCTATTCCACACACTTAAGAATGATCCAAAGCTCTTTCAAATATTGGAAAACTGTTTTTGATAAACTTTTTTTCTTACTCCAAGATTAGGAGCGTAAAACCACCTTTATATAGACCAACCAAGTGGTCTAAAAAATTTAATAAAGGAGCCAAGGTAGTTAGGGTCATTTAAAACATATTAAAACCACTTATCAAAATTTTGTTCAGGTTTTTAGAAAAATAATCGGTTGAATTGACTTGACAGCAAAGTCAAGCTTTTCAAAACCTTTTCAAAAACTACTAAGGTAAAACAACCTATTCAAAATTTCAACCTGTTGAAATTTCAATAGCATTTTAGAAAACTCATCTTTTCAAAAGGTTAAAGATTCAAATGAACTTGGATCATCTTAAGGAGTGAATTAACAAGTTTCAAACAACTAGACAACACACACATCCAACAACAAGGTCTTCAATCTTTCCTCTTGGATTTGGAGACATCAGAGCATCTTGTTCAACACACACAACCTTAGTCAGAACACCCTCTAACCTTACAGGTTTACACACCTTTTACAAGTTTAGAAAAGAACAATTACAAGAATAAGAAAGGAATAGATTACACCTGGTAATTCAGGAATCACAGAGCACCTATGATCAGATCTTGAACCAATGCACAACTACTTAGCAATCTTGTAAAACTTTGATTTGAATCTCTTCTCAAAAACAGTTTCAATCTCATTTTCTTGTCTATGTGTTGTTGTGTTTGAAATCCAAAGAAAACCATATTTATAGCTCTTAAAACTAGTGATTCCAGGTAGTTATGAGCCAAAACAATTTTAATCCAATTGAAAATGATTTAACAGGTTTTTGAAAAGTTGTTATCAAATTAGACAATCAACCGGTTGAAAAGTCGTTTTAACCGGTTGAATTGGTTATTACAGTTAGTCAACCAAGTCAAAAACAGTTTTGAAAACCTTCAATCAAGCTAAGTGTAAAACAACCGATTATATCGTGATTTCAATCGATTATTTTTCTCTTTGCTTAGAAAAACATTTTTCTCTTTTAACGTAGATTAATTTAGCTTTGTGCATAGGACAAGAATGATATGTACAAGAATTCTACACACCCTAGAACTAAGCTCCAACCAAAATCAGCAAAGCATCAACCCTACACTTCAGATTTGGATCATCAAAGCTTCCATGTTGTACAGAACTCTTCATGCATAGCAGTAGTTTAGTCTTCATCTTTGAGTGTAGTTCTCGTCGATTCACCCAAACGTCTTCGTGCACTCACAACCACCTTTGCGTCCAGGACTCCCTCCACTCTAACAGTGCTTTCCTCCCTGTGGATCACCTAAAAAACAAGAGACAACGGGCGCCCTCGCGGCCGTTTGCACTCTGACACTCAAGTCAAACTCCGGGCAATGAAACACCAAAAAACTCTAAACTCTGAGAGCTTTATGTATGCTTTCGCATTAGAATTGCTTACCTTATTATATTGGCCGTTACCCTTTATATACTCTTTAGTGTTTCTGCTTCTTTCGCTAACTGTGACTTAGGCTTACTGTAGGTGCGTCTTTGCGTCACTATCACCCACTTTTAGGGCCATTTAGTGTGCAAGATCCCCTTACTTGGGTGTCAACTCATGCACCCAACCTCTGGGTCATCCGCCCTAGGAGTGCCCTATCTTATTCACGTGCCATGCATGCAGATCACCCCTGGGACGTGACTCTTACCAGTCGTCTCTTTCCCAGGGGCTCTTTGATTGTGGCGCACCCTACCGCCTCGTCCACACCCCCATGCACGGACCGTCTGTGACATTGACTTCTCCCTTACTGAGTCCTGGAATGTGGCTTGGAAACCACCTTTTTCGGCTCATCTTTATTATTTGGGTTACCGAGGTATGAGGCCTCCACGCCCCGTGCCTTGATGCTGCCCCCTCCTCGGCTACCCTCACCCGCGAGCTCCCCGAGACTCTGGCCCATCCTCCCAGCCTCCCAGTGGACCCAGTCTTCGGGGCCCCACCATGACTTTTGTCAACGCCCAAGTCTAAGGACTGGTCGGTAGAAGTGCATCATTGATTGTCTTTGGTTCAATCTTGGAGACAAATGTTGTATGATTGCAGATGTTTGCTACATTCCTTTTTGTTGATACACCCTTGTTGATCTATCCAATGATATTTTCAACTGAGAGATCTCTAGGGATCCTTCATTCTTTTGGAACATCACACTGTTGCGTATTTCCAATCGATTGTTTCGTTGAATCAACCGGTTGATTTTCTGTACAGTTTTCCAGATCCATCAAAAAGATATTATGCTCATCTTCTTTTGTACTGATTTTTGCTAGACCTTGCTCATACTTGTTAGTTTCATCGAAAACAACATGCACAGATTCTTCAACAGTCATAAGTTTCTTATTGTAAACTTTATTTGCATGACTAGATAGGGAGTAACCAAGGAAAATACCTTTGTCAGCTTTTGCATCAAACTACCAAGATTCTCTTTACCATTGTTTAGGATGTAGCATTTGCATCCAAATACCTTTAGGTGTCCTATCTGAGGCTTCCTTCCATTTAACAGCTCATATGGAGTCTTTTTCAGAATTGGCCTGATAAGAACACGATTCATCACGTAGCATGTTGTACTTACCGCATCAGCCCAAAAACACTTAGGTAAGGATGATTCATTCAATTTTGTTCTTGCTAATTCTTCAAGTGATTTGTTCTTCCTCTGCACCACTCCATTTTGTTGAGGTGTCCTTTGTGCAGAGAAGTTGTGAAAGATGCCTAGCTTGTCACAAAAGTTGTTGAATTTCTCATTTTGAAATTCTTGACCATGATCACTCCTAATTACTCCAAAGTTGCTACAACAGGTGTTTTGTAGCTTCTTTGCTAGCTTCTTGAAATCAGAATAGGCCTCCCTTTTTTAATGTAAGAATAGGGTCCATGTAAACCTAGAAAAATCATCTACAACAACAAGGGCATAATAATTCCCTCCAAGGCTCATAGTTCTAGGGGTTTTGAGGTGAAAACAAGGTTTTTCAGTTTAAAATATTGTTTTGTTTGTTTCCCCTTTTGGCAAGCTTCACACACATGTTCCTTCTCAAACTTGAGTTTGGGTAAGCCAATAACAAGATCATTTGAAATCAGTTTATCAAGTGATGCATATGTATGTGTGCAATTCTTTTGTGCCAAAGCCATGATTCTTCATTCTTTGTCGAAAGACAACCAATAGATGTAGATTTAGAGATATCAAGTAGATAGACATTATTTGATCTCTTACCAACCAACAGTACTTCCTTTGAGTTTGGTAGACGAATCTCACATGAGTTGGTTCTAAATGTGACTTGGTATCCTCTATCACAAAACTGGCTTATGCTGAGTAGGTTATGTTTGAGCCCTTCCACATAGAGAACATCATGGATTAGAAATATGTTTTCATTACCTATGGTGCCTTTTCCAAGGATCTTTCCTTTGTTATTGTCTCCATAGGTCACATGCTCTTCTTATTTAAGAGTGATGCTAACAAACTTTGATGCATCTCCAGTCATGTGCTTGGAGCAGCCACTGTCCAAGTACCATACATGTTGTTTTCTCATTAAGAAATCCTGCAAAAAACAAAACAGGTGGCAAGATCGGGTCCCCTAATAAATTTGGGTCCATGGATGTTAATCTAATTGCTAGGAACCTTAGGATTCTTGGGAACCCACTTTAGGATACCTTTAGGAACAGAAACTTTGCGGATTTTACAAAATCTGACAAAGTGACCCTTTCTCATGCAGTAGAAACAACAAACAACCGGTTGTTTGGACTTTTCAATCGGTTGATTTTCTGTAATGATTGAAAAAGGTTTCAAACAACCATTGTTCTTGCTTTGCGGGTTAAACCCTAAACCAGATTTTCTAAAAACACAACTCTGAGATGCTAAAACACTCTCAAGGTTGGATTTACCTTTTAAAATTTTGTCAATAGTTTTCACAAGATACAAGACTTTCTTTTGAAGAGATTCACAGTTTTTGCAAGAATTAGATTCACACTTTCAAGAAGAACTTCGATAAATCATTTCTAAGTTTTCAAAATCAGTTTTTGAGTTGTTGAATTCTTCTTCCAAAACCTTGATTCTATTTTTCAACCAGTTATTTTTACTTTTCAACCGATTGTTTGAAAGGGTTAATTTGTTAGCCTCTTCATGAGTTTCTTTAAAAGCCTCAAGAAGTTGATAATAACAATCACATTTGGTAGAGGTAGATATACTTACATTATTTGATGCAGACTCTTCTCTTGCCATCAGAAAAACATCCATTTTAGAATCTGCATAGGATGATCCAGCAGAGGACTCATCACTGTCCAACCAACCATTTCTTGAATCTTTATGAAACACATTCTAAAAAACAATTTCTTGAATCACTGTCCCACATCTCTTTAGCTGAAACACATTCTAAAACTTTAAGAAGTTCATTAGAATCAAGAGCAAAAATAAAGATGTTCTTAGCTACACAATCAAGATGATCTTTTTCATTTTTAGGTAAGACAACATTAGTTTCAGGCAGGTGTATGAAAGCATTGTTTGTAATGACATCCCAGATTTTTCTATCTATTGAGTCAACAAAAAGTTTCATTCTTATACACAACAATTGATAATTCTCACCACAGAATAGAGGTGGTCTATTTAAAGAAGCACCTTCCCCAAAAGAAAACTTGCTAGCCATTAAAGGATTTAAAAAAAAAAAACAGAACTTGAATAACTTTCAATAACTTAGCTTTTGAAGCCAATTGTTAGAATTAATGGCCTAAACAAGAGGGGGGTGGATTCTTTGACAAAATATTTTTGCAAAACAAACAATCACAGAAAGAGTAATCAAGGAAGCCAACACAAACAAAGCAATTGAAACTGTTTGCAGAAAAACAATCGGTTGAAACTTCGTTTTAACTGGTTGTTTATAGCAGCAGAAACAACAAAACAAATCAAACAGTTTATAATGACTGAGAGAGAGAGAGATTACACCATCAATTTATACTGGTACACTCAACCTCTGAGCTACATCCAGTTCCCGGAACAACCACTGGGTTTCCCACTAGCAATCAATCATAGATTACACACACTCAAAGCCACAAAGAGGTGATCTTGATAACCCAAGAACATTTACCCTCTTTTCCTTTCACACAACCACGGTCAGAACACCCTCTGGCCTTACAGGTTTACAAACTTTACTAGTATAGAAAAGTAACAATTGCAAGAATAAAAAAGAAACAGATTACACCTGGTATTTTAGGAATCATAGAGCTCCTATGATTAGTTCTTGAACCAATGCACAACCTTTAGGCAATATTGCAAAACTCTGAACAAATCTCTTCTAAAAAATGTTTTCAATCTCACTTTCTGTGTTTTATTTAATACAAAGAGAAACCATATTTATAGTTCTTAAATATAGTTGTTTTAGGCAGTTAATCATGAGCCAAATCAGTTTTAATTCAACTGAAAACAGATTTAACAGGTTTTTGAAAAGCTGTTAAGAAATGTGACAACCAACCGGTTGAAATGTCGTTTTAACCGGTTGAATTGGTTTTGACAGTTAGTCAACCAAGTCAAAAACAATTTTGAAACCTTCAAATAAGCTAAGTGTAAAACAACCGATTATATCGTGAACTCAACCGGTTGTTTTTCTCTTTTAAAACATATTGCTTTAGCTTGTGCATAGGATTAAGAATGATCTTTACAAGAATTCTAAACCCCCTAGAACTAAGCTTCAATCAAAGCAGCAAAGCATCAAGCCTTTCTCACAGATTTGGTTCATCAAAGCTTCCATGTTCTGTAGGTTTTACCAACGCCGAGGTGGGTTTCTTTCTATACCTTTAGCTACGCGCTCTTAGTTGTTGTTAATTGCGATTTTGTACCTCTTGACTCAGAATCTTACTGAGGAGAAAGCGTACTACTTCGGGACATATACTTAGGGTACCTGGACTCAGTATCTTATCGAAACAGGTATCTTGCCCAGCTTAAGCCAAACAATCTTAGTTATGGCTATCTACGATTATGGGTACCTAGGCTCAGAGTCTCACTAAGCAAAAGCCATCTCATATGAATCGGCATGGACTTTGACGCTCCTAGGCTTGGAATCTTACCAAGGAAAGGCTGTCTTTCTTGGGATAAGTCGCATAGGGAGCCTATTTTGGGCGTTTTGCCAAGGTAGGTAGTCTTACCTAGTATCTAGTCATCGACATTTCTTTGTAACTTCTTGCCTTTAGAATACCTAACGTGGGTGTCAGTTCACACACCATGTCTACTCTATTAGAGCCTTTCGGTTGGAGTATCTGTCTTGGCTTACACACCATGTCTACCCTTAAACAACTTTTATCTCTTGGAGTATCTGACTTAGGTGTTGGCTTACACACCAAGTCTACTCTTCCACATCGGGGTAGGTTGGCTTACCTTCCCTTGGTTAAATAATCTTAAGTCCATTCAGGGTTTCTAGACTCAAAATCTTACTGAGAAAAGGTTTACCCATCTGAATGGTATGGTTGTCAAGTCACTTAGACCTCATAATCTTACCAGAGGAATAGGCGACCTTGTTTAATTGTCAATCATTCACACATTGCGCTTACTCGGATAACATACCGGTCAAGTCACCTTCTTTTGTGTTAACGGAGTATTCTGGCGAAACATCTTCCAAGAATAGTTTTTCATTGGGCGACCTCATTAAAAAACCCCCATAAGGGAAAAAAAAGTGTCTCCTTAATTATTCAAATTGTTCATAAAGATCGACAAAATATATTTACTAAAATAAAACTTGAGGTTGGCCCCATTCCACGTTCGGGGTATAGCTCCACCCTCCAGAGTCTTGAGCCTATAAGCTTCATTTCCGAGTGCTTCTACCACGCGGAATGGGCCGGTCCACTTGGGAGACAGCTTATTCTCCAACTAGTAGAGGTGAGCCTTTCGCATCACCAGGTCGACAATCTGAAACTGTCGAGGTCTCAGCTTAGACTTTTGTTTCTGTTCGACCTTTCTCTTCAAAGCTTCGACTTTGACGTGTGCCTGCTTTCATATTTCGTCAAGTAAGTCTGAGTTCACTTTCCTCCCTTCATTAGATTCCTCTATCACGAAGTTCTGGAATCGCAACGAATTCTCCTGGATTTCTACAGGGATCATGGCGTCTGATCCATACAACAAACTGAAAGGCGTTTCCTTTGTGGTGGATTATGGACTGGTGTAGTAGGCCCACGAGATTCGAGGCACCTCTTCTGCCCAGGTCCCCTTATCTTTCTCCAACCTCCTCTTCAAGCCCCTGAGCAAGACTCTGTTAGCGAACTCAACCTGTCTGTTCGTTTGAGGAAGCTCTACCGAGGAGAACACCTGCTTGATGTCGAGCTTTGTCCATAGCTTGCATAGCTGCTAGCTTGCGAACTGGGTGTCGTTGTCAGACGCTAAATGTTTTGGGATCCCAAAACGACAAACAATATTTTTCCATACAAAGTACTGAACCCTGTGGGCAGTTATCTGCACAACTGGTTCAGCTTCTAACCACTTGGTGAAATACTCAATGACGACCACCAGGTACTTCATCTAACGAATCGTTGGTGGGAAAGGGCCTAAGATGTCTATTCCCCATGTGTAGAAAGGCCAGGGGGTGTGTATGGATCGCAACTCCTACGGGGGTGTGTGATGCCAATCAGCATGTTTTTGACATTGCTCGCATCATTGTGCATACTTTCTGCAGTCTTCCTTCATGGTCGGCCAGTAGTACCCCGCCCGAACGGATTTTAAAGAGAGAGCTCGTCCCCCAACATGACTTCCACAGATGCCTTCATGGAGCTCTGTCATGATGCGCGTACACTGATCCCTGCTTACACAGGTGAGGATAGGATGAGTGTAGCCATATTTGAACAGTTTTCCATCTACCAGGGTATACCTGCCTGAGTTCTTCTTGATCACCTTAGCCTCCACAGGCTCCGCTGGGAGCATGCCATCAACAAGGTAACACTAATATGGTGTCATCCAAGTTTCGCCCACGTCGACCTGGCAAACATCCGTCGATTCCTCTCCCAACAATCCATAGGCATTTACCTTGGGCACCTTTAGCGTTTCTTTTGTCAATGATCAATGCCTCTTCTTACGTCCTCCAAAGTCTCCACATGTTGGACCTCTCCCGCACAACCTACAATGGTTCTGGATGACTTAAGAGTCTCTTGAATGACTAACCTTTGGCGACCCTCCTTGGCTGAGCTAGCGAGTTTGGCCAGCAGGTCTGCTTGAGCATTATATTCCCTCGGAACATGGACTATATCAAACACGGGAAAAGTCTCCCTTAAAAGTGTGACATACCTTAAGTATGAAGACATCTGCGGATCATTGGCCTGATACTCACTTGTGACTTGCCCGGTCACCAACAATGAATCACTTTTTACCAGCAAACTTCGAGCGCCCAATTCCTTGGCCAACAACATCCTAGCTACCAGCGGTTCCTACTCAGCTTGGTTGTTGTTGGCCTTGAAAGCGAATCTAAGGGTCTGCTCGATCAACAATTCATTTGGTCCCTCCAGTATTATACCAGCTCCGCTACTTTGCTGGTTAGAAGATCCATCCACGGAGAGAACCCACTGAAAATCTCCACCATCTACCTGAGTGGCTTCCGAGGAGAGCTCCACCACAAAGTCAGCATAAACATGGCCCTTAATAGGCCCTCTGGTTTCATACTGTACATCGAACTCGAATAACTTGACTGCCCATCACACCATCCGACCTACTACGTCAGGCTTCTAGAGGACCTTACGAATTGAAAGGTCGGTCATGACAATCACTGTGAAGCTCTGGAAATAGTGGCAGAGTCGTTGAGCTATGAATACGACTGCCAAGGCTGTCTTCTCGATAGCCTGATAGCGTACCTTCGGCCCCTATAGCACCTTGCTGATGAAGTATATGGGCTTCTGAACATGATCATGTTCCTGCACGATGACCGAGTTAATCGCTCGATCTGTAACTGCAAAGTAGACAGGCGAGCTAGCCAAGTACTCCTTCAACTTAAGGAACGCCTCTTCACATTCGCTAGTCCACACGAAGCGGTTGTTCTTCTTCAAACACTAGAAATAAGGATACCCCTTATCTCCTCCTGTTGATAAGAACCGGGATAGGGCGACCATTCGCCCAGTTAACTGTTGTACTTCCTTTACAGTGGCAGAGCTCCTCATCCCTATGATCACCATGCAATTATTGGGGTTTACTTCTATCCCCCATTTAGTGAGTAGGAATCCCAAGAACTTCCCTGCCTCTACCCCGAATACACACTTTTCTAGGTTCAATATCAGATCATACTTAGCTATTATGGTAAATAGCTCTTCCAAATCCGCAACATGTTGGTCTCTCTCTTACAAGGTGACGACCATGTCATCCACGTATGCATGCATATTTCACCCAATCGTAGGGGCGAGAATCCTATCCATCAGTCTCTGGTAGGTTGCGCTAGTGTTCTTCAGCCCAAAGGGCATGACCTTGTAACAGTAACTGGAGAGCTTCATCATGAATGCAGTCTTGCTCTCATGGTAGGGGTGCGTGCAGATCTGGTTGTACCCCGAGAATGCGTATAAAAAATTGAGAAGTCGGCAACCCGAAGCGTTATCGACTAAGGCATCAATACTAGGTAGAGAATATGAATCCTTAGGACATGCCTTGTTCAGATCCGTGAAATCAACACACATTCTCCATTTCCCATTGGCCTTCTTGACCAACACTATGTTCGCTAACCACTCAGGGTATTGGATCCCCCTTATGTGGCCAGCACTTAGAAGTTTTTGGGTTTCTTCCTTGATGACCAGGCGTCTCTCATCATTGAACTTCCTTCTCCTTTGTATCACGGGTCTAACCTTTGTGTCCATCGTGAGTCGGTGGCACAAGAAGTCAGGGTCAATGTCGAGCATGTTTGAAGCAGACCATGCAAAAGCGTTTAAGTGTCTCGCTATTACCCCGACGATCTGATCTTGCATCTCCTGGTCCAGTGACGTGCCAAGCTTGAATTTCTTCCCTTTAATCTCTTTCTCCTGAACCTCACCTGCAGGCTCAGGTCACCTCTCGCTGGTGACTTCTACACGAGTGGTCTCATCGGGTCCCTGTGGTTGGGCGGCGACCACACATACTCCTCTTTTGTTTTTCAGGCTATTCTCATAACACTTCCTCGTCACCTTTTGGTCAGATTTGATAACGATTACTCCTCCCTCAAGGGAGAGCAACTTCATCTTCATGTGCCTCATTGAGGCAACCGCGCCTAACCTGTTCAAGGCAGGTCTGCCCAAAAGCATGTTATAAGCCAAAGTTTTGTTAACAACTAAATACCTTATACTGATTGTGCGAGATGAGGTGCCATTTGAGAAAGTCGTCCTCAACTTCACATGTCCCCTTACTTCCATCTAGTCTGCAGCGAAACCAAACAAACAGCCGCTGTATGGTCTCAGCTGGTCAAACGACAACTGCAACTTGTTTATAGTCACCGAAAACATCACGTCGGTCGAGCTCCTCTGGTCGATGAGGACCCTGTGTACTCTTCTTCCCACAGTAATGACCGAGATCATCACTGGATCGTCCTCATGTGGGACTACATCTCTCAAGTCAGCGTTGGTAAAGCAGAGGTCGGGCTCGGCCGGCTGATCAGGCTCTTGCGTCTCTACCGTCATCACCTCCCTCACGTACTTCTTAAGTTTAGAGGCGGTGCATCCTTCTTCTGAAAATCCTCCCGATATGGTATTAATCTCGCCATGGACAGGCACCTCGTGCCTTTGGTCCGCTAATGGTAGCTCCTCCTTCGATCCTTCCTGGCTCCTTTCCAGGTATTCCTTCAGGAACTCATCCTTTATCCGTCCTACTAACTGGTAGCCCAGGGTTATACAGTGTTCCACATCATGCCCGAAGGCCTTGTGGAACTCACACCAGATCTCCTTGCGTGGCCCCAAATTCCTATCAGATTTTGGGGGAACCACAACTTGTCTGCCATACCTGGCATAGCCAGCAACTCCTTGTAAGTCATTTTTGAACTTGGGTCGGAAAGGCAAGTCGTCCTTCGCCTTCGACCAAGACTGATTCTTTCTCGACACATAAGGTGTTCGCCGGGTGTCTAACCTTTTCTCGGTCACAGCTTCATGCACTCTCATTGGTTGGGCTCGACCGCCTTCTCTCGGTTTGACTTGCCTTGTGTAGGTGCTCTCACGTTTTACTGTTATAGCTTCTTCTGCGGTGATGTGGGCAGCAGCTCGTCGTCGGATCTCCCCAAAGGTCCTTGCCCGGTTCTTGATCAATGAGTCACTAAATGACCCTGACATGATCCCCTGCCCGAAGGCATGGACCATCAAAGCCTCGTCCTAGGTCTGGAGCTTTACCACGAACGCCCCAAACTTGTCCAAGAAATCCTTCAAAGGTTTTCCCTACAAACCCTACCTCTGTTTCACCCTGAAAAGGTCAAAAGGGACAGACGGTTGAGCTCGGTTGACGATGAGTTGTTCCCTGAACAATGAAGAAAACTGATCGAAAGAGGTGATGTGGTCATCTGGGAGGCCAACGACCCACTATAGCACTGTGCCTGTGAATGTGCCCATGAACATCTTGCAATGCATAACATTCGTTCCTCCCGAGATCATCATCTGAGCGTTAAATGTTGTGAGATGGGCCTTCGGGTCTTCTGTACCTGTAAAAACAATCTTAGGCGTCATGAAACTAGTCGGCACGACGATGTCCATGATCGCATGTGAGAATGGCATGGGGCGAGCCCTTGCTTGAATAGTTGGGCTTCGCTCTCCTGTGGAGCGCTCTCCCAGCCATTATACGTCCCTACGCAATTCCTCGTTGGCTTTGCGTAGCTCCTCGTTGTTTGCTCGTGACGCATCTAGCTCAGCCCTGAATTGGTCTTGCCTAAGTACCTGTTCATCTTGAACCTTCGCCATGAGCCTCTTCTGGTCAGCCTTAGATGTTGCCACTGTCTCTTGAAGAGCGCTAACGGTCTCCATGAGTTGTTGTATGGTGGGGTTGTTACTCCCTTCTGGTCCTGATAGACCTTGCCTTGTATTCCTCATCATGCCTAAAAGCTTGAGCACAATTGCGGGTGGGACCTGGTTTTATCGGGTCCCATAGTGGGCGCCAAATGTTCTTGCTGGTTGACCTGTTCGCCGGTTGACTCTAATGACAAGCTCTAGCTCCGTCTGTCTCTATTGGAACATGTTCTTCCCTTTGTTGCGTCGGAACACGGCTCCGTTGAAACAGAGGGGGTTCTACCTGTTGATTGCACTCTGACGATCTAGTCAGTACAAGACTTACAAGAAACAAGAAGTAACTAGTTTCAGTCTTAGAAACAACGTACCTTTAACCTGAAATCTCAAGTTCCTTTTATAGCCTACCTCTTGTAACAACTTTCTATCACGAGAATATAATCTCAACTGAAAGCATACTCAATAAGAAAATATTCTGCTCAAGGCACACCCTCTTAGTGCCGCAACCGAACAGAACTTTTCCTCTCTGAGCGCTCTGGTCCAATGCATTGACTAAGATCTAATAATTAATAAACATCATTATTTTTTTCTTACTTCCAAGTTAAACTTTATATATTATTTTTTTATTATAATATTTAATTGATATCTATTATAATTATTATTTTAATATAATATTTTATTATAAGAAGTTGTTAAAAATAATGAGTGTGGACAGGATATTTTCCTTTCTTAAAGAAACAAAAAGATTACTTCACACTCCTACCTTAAATAAATTATCTTTTGAAGCCTTAGTATTCTTCTTTTATAATGTATTTGCACGTAAACATGTTGTAATTATGCACAACTATCCCTGAAAAAGACAAGTTATTGTTAATTTTTTTCCTGTTTGTTAAATGTTTTGAATTAGACCGTGAATGATGTTTTGTTGGGAGTAACACAAGCCGCTCTCACTCGCTATTTGAATCGAGCATATGGTAATCTTTTATATTTCTTGCAGTTCAATTTTATTGAAACTTATACTAATTGTAAAAAAATCATTTAATAACAACTTATGTACACAACAATAAATAATCACTATATTATTATGTTAGAAATTAAAAAAATATTAATATTTAAAACAATTTTTAAATTGGTATCAAACATTAACTATTAAAGTTTTAGTTACTAATCATTTTAATTCTAAATTAATTTATAATTTTAAATTAAAAATTAATTTAGAATTTAAAGTAATCAGTATTAAAATTTTGATAGTTAATTTTTATATCAAATTTAAAAATTATTTTATAAAATTTTATTAATAATAAAAACTATTTTAAATATTAATATTTTTTTAATTATAAACTAATATCTAACTTAATTATTATAGTAATTAATTATTTTTTTTTTAAATTAATTAGTATTAAATGATTTTATACCTGCTTTCAAATTATCTGTCCTCAAACAAATAAGAAATTATTTTCGTACTTGACCTTAAGCAGATCTGGAATCAAATGTCAATGTTGCGAAACAGAGATCAAGTTTCCTAAAGAAGGTTCGCCTTAGGGCATTAGTTCTTGTTAACATTAGACCTATTGGTGGAATACAGGTGAGTGTAGTTATCGAATATTAAGTTCCATTTGGAAATCTTTTCTTATATGAAATATTCAACAAATAATAGTTTAATATTGCCTTTGTGGAGTTTAGCTTTACCACAATGTATTATGAAGTATTTCTAATTATCATACAATTGAATATTTTTTATATTAAAAATTTATTGATATTTTTGATTTATTATTCTATTATATCATATTGATTATTTTTTCTTCTCATAAAATAATTTAGCCATTCACATTTTCACTTTAAATATGTCAATAAATAATAAAGTATAAAATACTATAAATGTTTATAAAGCATAAAAATAGAACAAAATATTTAAGGATGAAAAATGGAAAAAAAATTATATGTTATGCTGACGTGTTATTTAAGGAACAATTCTTTTCTTAACATAAAAAGTTAATAAATAATAAGGATCAAAACAAAAATAAAATTTTGATTGAGCATTGGAACAGAAAGGAAATGATGTTTTGTTCAGAAGTCCTTTAAAAACTTCACAGACAAAAAGTTATTGAAACCCTATCTTTCTCTCTCTCTCTATCTTTATATATATATATATATATATATATATATATATATATATATATATAATTTTCATTCTATAATAGTTTTACGGTGTCATATAAATGCAAATGACAAGGTAAATATTAACAAATTAGTAGTTAGCATATATATGGTAGTTTGTAAAGAAATGATAGTGTAAATACATTTTACACTGTGGTGTTTTGTATTTTCTGATTATATTTTGTAAAATCAGAAGCAGTTAGAGTGTCCTCTATTATTTTTTTAATTTATGTTGAAAAAAAAAGTCCTAACGATTGTTGTGCCAATTAGGATCTAGCTGATATGATGGCAGAGAAATCGAAAGTAAAATGGGGAAATCGTATGGGATACATCATCCTCCCATTCCATATTGCTCTGTATGAAGATCCATTAGAATATATTCGTAAAGCTAAGGATAGAATCGACCGAAAGAAGCACTCATTGGAAGCAATTTGCTCCTACACTTGTTCAAAGGCAGTACATAATTTATTAGGTGCCAAGGTAAACATTCAGCTATATCTCAGTGCTACACATTCTGCATTACTTGAAACAAACCTTACATTTATGAAGTAACACGGTTATTACTTTATGTTTTTTTCATTTTAGATAAATTATTTTTTTATTTATTAATATTTTTTCATGTAATGATTAATGATTATTGAATTTTGAGTTATCAATTAACTGAAATATCATATTGATAATGATTAACATCAAAATTTTATATTAAAAAATATTATTATTTTATTTTGGACTTTCTTGTAGGTTGCTGCTGCGATGACAGAAAGACTTCTCTTAAACACGACCATAGCCTTCTCTAATGTGGCTGGTCCCGTGGAAGAAATTAGCTTCTATGGTCATCCCGTGGCATACATTGCTCCTACGGTCTATGGACTCTCTAACGTAAGTATTGAATCATTTATATGTACTCTTCATATAAATATATAATTTTAAACATAAATTAGTACATCTTAACTTGAAAATAATATTGTGAGTACAAATCTTAATTTATTATAAAATTAAGTTAAGTTTAAACACTTTCTAATAATATATATTTGATCTAACTTGTTAAACAATTCGGTATTTGATAGAGGACAAAAATTATGAGAATAATGCAAGTCCTTCTTTATTTCTTTGACAGGCACTTACAATCCATTTCCAGAGTTATGCAAACAAGATGACCATTTCTCTAGCAGTGGACCCACTTGTTATTCCCGATCCTTATCTTCTTTGTGATGATTTAGAACAATCGCTCAAACTCATCACTGATGCTGTCCAGAGAAAGAACATTGTCGATCTAGTTTAGTAGTACAACATTAAATAATGAGATTTAAACAAATTTGGCAGGCATTTATTATTTTTCATTTGAAGTAGAATTTATATGAATAACTTCGGAGCTTATATTTTGTTGTATACATTACTCGTAAATTTCATACAGTTTGGAAAAAGTACTAGAGTATATTTTACTCCATCCATTCAATCACAAATCAAACCATGAACGTACGTATATACAATATTATAAAATTTAGAATAAGAAAATAATTCGAAGATTGAATTTACCTCTCTCTCTTTTATCAAATATTATGAAAAATATATTTTTTATATTTATTCAACGTATGCCTATTATTTATATACAATCATATTGGAGAGATATGCTCCATATAATTTACTACTTCATATATTATGTCTATCTATCAACAATTACATTAAACTATTGTCTTATTTTTATTACGCACATTATACATTGATACACTTTCTAAATATATATATATATATATGAAAAATATAATAATTTCATTACTCGACCTCAAGTTGGTGAGTAAATATCATTGACTCTCAACTTGTTTCGCAAAGTCACGAACTGATCTTTTTCGAGAGGCTTAGTAAATATATCTGCTAACTGACAATGTGAAGAGACATGTGATGGACTTATCGTCACAACTTGCAACTTGTCTCGTACGATGTAACAATTTATCTCGATATGCTTCCTACGCTCATGAAATATAGGATTCGCTACAATATGGAGTGTCGCTTACAAAGGTGTAGGCATGCTAATTGAAACCTTTAGGTCTTGCAGGATATAATGTAACCATGTTAGCTCCAAAAAAGCATTCGCCATGGTCTGATATTCTGCTTTGGCATATGACCTTGACACGTTGGTTTGTTTCTTAGACTTCCAAGATACCAATGAATTTCTCAGGTAAATCCAATAGTCGTTGACTGATCTTCGAGTAGTACGACATCCTCCCCAATCTGAATCACAATAGGCTTTCATCTTAAGATCGTTATCAAAGGGAAGTAATAATCCTTACCCGGTGTCCCCTTGATGTACTTCAGAACCCGTAATGTTGCATCCTAGTGTGTTTTGTGAGGCTCTTTCATAAACTGGCTTAAATTTCTAATTGAGTAGATAATATATGGCCTTGTGACGATGAGGTAAATGAGTCTTCCAACTAACCTGCGATATTTAGTTGGGTCATGTAATAAATCACCATCAGTCATAGTGGTTTTTAAATTTTGCTCATGGGGAACTTCTCCGATTTTGCCCCATCGTCCAAAATGTCCAACGTATATTTTCTTTGAGACATAAAAATGCCATGTTTAGATCAAGAAAATTCAATTCCCAAAAAATATTTTAAGGTGTCAAGTTCCTTGATTCAAAAGTGTTGGAGAAAAAAATTCCTTGAGATGCTTGATTTCGATATCATCATTTCTTGTTAAAAGTATATCATCGACACAGAGCAAGACAACTATGAAAGATGAAGGTCACCATGCAAAAATACATTTTGTATGTCAAGATGGTAGGTGAACCAATTTCTAACAGTTGCAACAGTCAGAAGACAATGTGATGTCGTAAGTTTAGTAGTAGGAGATAAAGTCGCAATATAGTCAATCCCTTCCATTTGTGTGTAGCCTTTGGCGACTAAGCGCGCCTTATATCGTTTGATGCTCCCATTGGACCTGTATTTTATTTTATAAACCCATCAGTATCCTATGGGTTTGTGACCAGCTAGTAATGAAACAATGCTCCAACTGTTGTTTTCTATCAATTTTGATAATTCAGCTTCCATGGCTTCCTTCTAGTGGGGAAAAAGAATGGCTTGATAATATGTTGAAGGTTTTCTATGTGTAAAAATGAGTGAGAAAAAGATAAGTGGGAATAAGAAATAAAATGAGAAAGGGGGTATCGTGTACCTGGGAGAGAACCTTGGCTAGGTGATGCAATCCTATCTTGCATTGCTATGAGTCTTTTGTTTTGTAATTTGGGGTGCAGAATTTGCTGAGATTGGGTGGCTAAAATGGGTGAAAGAAATTATGAAATATTGGTGTATGGAGAATGATAATGAAACTTAAGAGATGTTAGGTCAACTCCTAAGAAGATTCAAGAATAGAAGTGCAAACTTGAGAGTGAGAATTTGAAGACAAATGAGTAGCAACTTGGGCAACATTTCTTTACCAATTCAAATTTGATTTACAAAGGGGCTAACACTTGTATTTATAGTGCTATGGGCAGCCAAGGTGCAAGCTTTAACCTTAAAAACTCTTCAGCTGGTCTAGAGTAGCATCGGGTCCAAGGAGGCCTAATTGTAACTCTATCTAGGCTCTTTCTTCTTCTATTTACACCCTACTCTAATTGGCCTAAAACATGGCCCAAGATAATGGCCGAAATACAAGCCTAAAATAAAGCCTATACTACTTTGTACAAATTTATAAGACTAGGAAATTTGGAAGAAAAGTTAAAAATTAATTCTCCATAAAAGTATAGTGTTTTGAACTCCTTCTTCTTATTCTTTTATTTTTCTAGCCATGACCCTTGTTAAAGGCCCAATATGTGCCCTTCTGAATGGTCCTCCATGTTGAAAATGAAGCTTTGATGCCTCCAAATTTGTGAAGATAGCTTGATGTCTGTGTTGTTGAGTTTGGGGTTTAGTTCTAGGTATTTTAGAATTTGTAAAATTCATTCTTAATCCAAAGCACCATTAAATCAATCTGGTTTTGAAAATGAAAAGTGTTTTTATAAGCTAAGTGAAAAACAACCGGTTGATTTCTCGGTTTAGTCGGTTGTTTTCCGCCCAGCTTGTTTGGAGGGTTTTCAAACTGTTTTTGACTTGGTTGACTAACTGTCAAAACCAATTCAATCGGTTAAATCGAATTTCAATCGGTTGATTTTTGAATTTCTTAACAGCTTTTCAAAAACCTGTTAAATCTGTTTTCAGTTGATTTGAAACTGTTTTGGCTCGTGTTTAACTGCCTAAAACGGCTAGTTTGAAAAGCTATAAAACTGGGTTACCCTCCATATTTGAAAATACAGAAAGAGAGATTAAGAAACTGTTTTGAGGAAGATTTGATTCAAGCTTTGCTAGATTTCCTAAGGTTGTGTCATTGGTTCAAGAAGTGAATTAGGAGCTCTATGATCTCCTGTACACCAGGTGTAATTTTTTCCTTTTATTCTTGTAATTGTTTTCAATTTGTATTCTTGAAAAACAGTAAATATGCAAGTCAGAGGATTGTTCTGACTGTATGTGTGTGTAAAGGCAAAAAGGGTGTGTGTTCTTGAGTGTTTAAGATCACCTCTTTGTGGTGTTGTGTCATTGTAATCTGTTGTTGATTACTTAGTGAAATACCCAGTGGTTTTCTGGGGACTGGATGTAGCTCTGGTAAGGAGTGAACCAGTATAATTGATTGTGTGATTTTCTCTCTCTTTCACTCATTACAAATTGTTTGATGTGGTTTTTGTCTCTGTTGCTTTAATCAACCGGTTAAATAAAAATATCAACCGATTGTTTTTCTACAAATAGTTTTAACAGCTTTGATTTCTTGGCTTCCCTGATTGCTCTTTCTGTAATTCTTCATAAATCTTCATTTTT
>Ga0123342_1005241_pt1 | contig 19018 bp, 11 predicted proteins | sample Turbeawhitnodule_FD_89960 | JGI IMG/M metagenome (GOLD analysis project Ga0123342, IMG submission 89960) | Root nodule microbial communities of legume samples collected from Mexico - Turtle bean Mexico white nodule | ecosystem: Host-associated > Plants > Roots > Nodule | place: Mexico: Nepantla... | reverse complement strand
GCAAAAAGCCCACTCTTAGACAACCTCTAAGCACTAGCTAAGACACACTTAAAGCAAAGCAAAAATACATGAAAAGTACATACAAGTCTTCATCAAACACTACATATAAGTCTTCATCAAACATAATCTTGAAGGAGCAGCAACCATCTTCAACAATCTTCATTGCACCAACTATTATAGTTCCCGTTGGTGAGTGGTGGTGAGACAAAAACGGTAGAGGAGATTTCATTCAGATGGATGTATAGAGAATTTGATACATTTTATGCCTCTTGTAGAGTAAAAGGATATGGAGCTTCATCGGTCAGTGATATACGTAATAAAGTTCTCTCTCTAAAAGAATTCTAATACCATTACAAAATAATAATTGAAACTTAAAAATATGAAACTATCAATCTTATACATTATAGAAAAAAATGGTATATATATATATAACTTTAGAAAAAAGAGAGTAACACACCCAACTATTATTAAACCTTTATCAAGGTAATAAATAATAAAAAGCAGAATAATTTAGTAAACCTTTATCAAGGTAATAAATAATAAAGCAGAGTAATTTAGTAGCCAAAGATAAATAAATGACTAATTAAAAAGATGTGACTAATTTGACTATTTTACTACATCATCTCTATAAGCATGCTAAGAAATAAAATTCATAACATAGGAATATAAATATTGTATTTAAATACATTTATCACCTCATAAAATTCTATTTATTTCAGTATAGAATTAATTATTGTCAGAATTTTGAGATAACTCTGGCTAACAAATATTATTTGAAACACATTTTTTATTTTGAATATGAGTTGTTTTCCTGACACATTTTCTAGTGCATATATTTTTTTTATAGACTCACCCGTCTCTTTTTATATGTGATAGTAAAATAGTATATAGTTGTATTCATACAGCTTCAATCAACTGTTTTTAATATCTGCAACATACTAGTTTATTAGGTGAGGACATTCTTTATTCCACAGCACAAATGTTGAAGTGTTGTGTGTGGTGTGAAACTCTTAGATCCAATATAAATTTTGTAAAACAAGAACATTGATTATTATTATATTTATGAGAGAAGTAGAAATGTAATGTAACAAATATTGTTTGTGACTTATATAGAATCGATCACCTAAGTATTGTACTTGAATTTTGATTCCAACCATTGGCTATAGAACAGTAAACACGAAAGAGAAAATGAGACAAAAATTAAAATATTTCTTTCTCTAAAAAATATAATAATATTTAAAAAGAATATTTGAATATCTGATTAATATATTTTTTAATAATTATTCTTTAAAATAAAATTTTAATGTTTGAATATTTGAAAAAAATATCTATTTTTCTTTATAGAAAGAAATATGAGAAAAAAATAATAATTCACATAAATAAGTATAAATATAAATGAAAAAAAAACACTTGTTCATAGGAGAACAAAAAATAAATAAAATAAAATAAAATAAGTTTGTTATATATCATTTAAAATTAACTTATCTGTTGAAGTTAATCTCATTTAATTCATTAAAACTTTAACTTTAGATTAAGGGTACGCCTTTTTAGTTTACAGGAGGAATTTAATTTATTTAACCTTTTGATTATAGTTATTTGAGATTCTTAGACAAACATATTGAATTATTACTACAAGCCACTGCAACAGAGACGTAGCATAAAATTTATGAAAAATCACTAGCAACATATAAAAATGTAATCTATTAAATTAAATTCTGTTTTGTTTTGAGTAAATATTAAAAATATTTATATTATTTTGTTAATGCATATGTATGGAAAATGTTCCACTATTAATCATGATCAAAGAATATAATTCTGATGGATTGAAATGCATGAATTATTATAAACTCCTTTATATAAGTTGAATTGGTATTAATAAAAAAATAATCATATAAAATACGAGTACGAAGGTCTGAACAAATTTAGGAGAAAAAATAAAAAAAATTGTTATATATGTATAAAAAAAATAGTTATTTCATATAAGAACACTGAAATTAAAAGAAAAGTGTTATGTATTGAGATTAATGAAACTTTTTGTACAGAAAAGTTAATATCGAGAAAAAGAAAGATTTGATTGATATTTTATAATTTTTGTTAATTAATTATAATTATAAAATATGATTATCTTTAGATTGAATCTCTCTCTTTTTCACGGTTGTGCGAAATCAACGTCCGCATTTATATTCAAACTTCATTGACTAGATAAATGCAAATCCTGTTTAAGAAGTGTATCCGCAGGTGTGGCATAGCGAAGCACGCCTTCACACTGCCACGTGGACTCTTATAATTGGGATGTGGTTTTCCCACTTCCAATTCTACCCCTACTTTACCTCAACGGAATTATTCATTCAGCGACGTAGTAGCAAAACTTTGTTATCCTTGTTGGAGACCGAGGGAGCGAGGCCGTTACTTATATCTCCATGTGATCTCTGGGATCGCTCTCTCATCACACCTGAAAAGTATTGATCCTCTCGTGGTGGCCGGCGAGAAGCGATGGTGAATCCTTTGGTTGAACGTGCCACAAGCAGCATGCTCGTGGGCCCTGATTGGGCCTTGAACATGGAGATCTGTGATATACTCAATCGCGATCCTGGGTATGTATACCTTCGGAGATTTTCGTTTTTTCTTCATTTTCTACATTATTGAGAATGCGCGCTTTTTTTTTTTTGCGCGCTTTTGTTCTTCATCTTTCTCTTTTTTTGGTTTTGATCGAGTAGTTCTATTTTGTTTCTGCTGTTTTATGCGAGATTATCTTAACAAAAATGCGTCTGTCAGCTAGATTTATAGTTTTGTTTTTTGGTATGAATGAATTCTGACCTGGTAGATAAGTTGTGGAATTGAATTACGAATTAGTAGTTGATGGATGAAGAGTAGCCGTTGGCTGGCGTTTCCTTTCTTATTCCTTCTATCATATGTTTCATTTCATCTGCTTTTATCATTTATTAAACTACAATGATGGTTGTGATTTCAACTTTGTATTGTTTGATTGGCTGTAACAGCAATCTAACAGAAGAATTTGAAATAGGAAATTTCAAATTCGAGCCGAGGTTGGACTTGAGTTTTCACTTTGTTGATTGAGGATTGAGTACCCTTTGTTCATTGATCAATTAGGGACAGGGATAGAAGATAACTATTATGGGTTCTGCGTGCATGATCCACTTGTTCGGCTGATGCTGTGTAATGTCTAATTTGCTTCTGGTTGCTATAAGTTGCCAGTTCCTTTGTATGGGACCTTTTAAGCCTTGTACGAGTTAATACTTTTGTGTTTGTGCCCATTAGGTTACGTTTTGTATTTTGGAATTATATCTGAATAATCCTGTTTCCGAGTTGATTGTGAGTTGCTTTTGTCTTTTTGCTAATGGGAAAAAGGGTTGGCAGATCTCATTTTATTCGTTGTTTATGTTTCTATGTATTTCGAGTTTACACAGTTTGGAACTGGAATTTCCTTTTTTTAATGGATGTTGGTCTGGAACGGGGTATATTATATATCAATTTTGCTCTTGATGACGAGTAGCTTCAAGGGTGTTGGACACGGCACGGCACAGCGAAGCTGGATGATACCTGCAAAGACTGTAACGTTAGTTAAAGAGTGATTTTGGAAGAGTAACAATATATATGGAATCTTAGATTTTATTACTAAAGGTGGTAGGTTTTGGATGCATAATAGTTACGAAATCCAGTAGGTTGGTGGTGATAGACAACCCTATTTTGGCAGTAAAGGCGGGGGCCCATATGATGTTTCTTGTTGTCCTGGCTAAGATCAATGTCAGGTGCCACCTAGAGGTTCTTATATGACAAGGCATGACTTATGTGGCATAAAAAAGTTATATGGGCCTTATTGAATGAGAAGTATAAATGCGACCTGTACCTTCCCTTGTACCATGTGCTGGAATGGAATGAATTCTCTAGACAATCAGTGATGCGATGTTTGCTTGGGCCAACTGGTGGTCGGGCTTCCAGGTTCCTTCTGTCTTAACTGTGGGGTCGCATCCGACTGTGGGGCAAATATGCACTGGGCCCATTGATGCTTACCTGGGATGAGCTGGAACAGATATAAATGTTTAACTGCAATTTTGTGTTTAAAATTTTAATTTTGCTTCTCCGTTTGTGCTTCGAGAGTTTGCTAACTCAGTTTGGTTATATGATTTATCAGGCAAGGAAAGAATGTTGTTAAAGGTATAAAGAAGCGGCTTGGAAGTAAAGTTCCTAGAGTTCAAATTGCTGCACTGACTGTAAGTTCATGTATTTTATACATTATTCAAGCTGCTTTAGGATCAATGTTTCTTTTATTTATTCACTTTTTTAGATTACTACAGTATAGTATGAATTAGTGTTTCTCTCTAATCGTCCGAAATGGACATTTCTTAAAACAAGAATAAGCTAAGAGCCTATAGTAAAAACCTTGTCGGATTATAGATTAAAGGAGGATGAGAATAAAAGAAGGTATAGAGAGATTTGGGAAAGAACAAGAAGTTTATTGAAATAAAGAGATAGAACTTCAAGAGTTCCCCAGGGCTAACACTCCAAACAGAGGAATAGGCTTTCTCCCAAATACAATCAAAGAATCCAAAACTGACTCTTACAAACAACTCAAGCACTTGACTACTAATTAACTGACGTAAATATTTTTTTCTTCTAACATAAACCTGCCACGTCTTAGGAATCTTAGCCACATCTAAGGCTTGTTCTTCTTCTATGGGTCTAACAACACCACCCCTTGAAGATGAAGCCTTGTATTCAAGACAGCAAGTGAGAAACTTGTTAATGAGCACAAATTCATCTTCCCAAGTGGCCATAGTAACAGCAGAAAGACCTTTCCAGTGGATCAAATACTGTTTGACTGTTTTCTCCTTTGCAGTAACCACACGAGTAGAGAAAACATGGGCTGGTGCGGCCAACTCCTCAATGTCCAAATCAGCAGGCAACTCCATGGAGAACTAGTATTGACCAAAAGCATGTTTCAATCGAGAAACATGGAAAGTCGGATGGATTTTTGAAGAGGGAGGCAAACAAAGAGTATAAGCAACAGTGCCAACACGAGCTACAATCTTATAAGGCCCAAAAAAACGAGGAGCAAGCTTTTGAGGAATCCAGGAAGCAACTGAATGTTGTTTATGAGGTTGTAAATGAAGGAAAACCCAATCACCCATCTGAAACTCCCTTACGTGTCTGTGCTTATTAGTAAAACACTTAATGTTCTTTGAGCACGAAGCAAATGATGCCTAAGCATGATCCTTAAAATCACGAACCACTCATTCCATACGATTTTACCCCTCTTTCGATAAATAGGAGGACTCCAACAGTAAAGAGCCTTAGACGAAGTAGTACCCAAAGACACATGGTGAGGTGTTATACTATAGTTATGCCTAAGGAAACCAAAGAGATCAATTATGAGGATGATCCATTGCAAAATACCTCTATTGTTTGACACAACGATTTACTACCTTAGTTTGACCATACGATTGAGTGTATTAAGCCTACTAAGTCGGAGCATCGTCCCTTGCATAGAAAATAGCTCTTGCTAGAAATGATTGGCAAAGATGGGATCACGATTACTTAATATGGAAGAAGATATCCCATTGAGACACACAATCTCCCTAGCAAAAACCTTCGTGAGGCAATCAGCTACTACTAATAGAGCATCAAATACTTTTTAATTCCCATTTTATCATTATTTAAAATATATTATCCTTAAGAAGCTGATAATCAGGTTCAAATTTGCGAAGATAAAATACTCATTTTATAATCTAAAAGCTTTGCTCCATCGAATACACTCCAATATTAGTGGGCAGAAAATTGAGGTTAAGCAATGAAATGAAATGAATCATCATCTTCTCTGAATTAGTTTCGCGTAACAGTCAACAGTGTGATGTATGAAATTGAATGTTCCATAAGGCAGTTGCTGTTATTTGTTCAGATTGTCTGTATATTTTAGTTCCTTTCCCTCTCAGAATACCTTAGAGCTGTATAAATTAGGTTTGCTTAGATAAGGAGGATTCTGTATAGTCTGCTTATAATGAAAATACCTATATCATCTTTAATATTGGAAAAACTCATTTGTTTATCCATTTGACTGCTATATTTTAGCTGTTGGAGACAATCATTAAGAATTGTGGAGACATTATCCACATGCATGTTGCCGAGAGAGATGTTCTTCATGAGATGGTTAAAATAGCGAAGAAGAAGGTATTGATATTTCTTAGATGTTTCCAAAGCCTTCCTATTTTATACCTGACTTAATCATGAAAAGCATGTTTATCATATTTATTATGAAACTGTAGATCGATTATCATGTCCGAGAGAAGATATTGGTTCTTATAGATACTTGGCAAGAGGCTTTTGGAGGACCAAGAGCAAGATATCCACAGTATTATGCAGCATACCAGGAGCTTTTGGTATGTTTATCAAGTTATTTTTGCATTGAAAATTCTTACAAAATATTTCAACTCCACTTACGATTATAAACAGGAGGAGGACATACAGTTCTTAAAGGAGGCCTTTTCCACTTTTCTTTTGGACATAATTCTCATTATCTGACTTATATGGGTTTTTATTTTGAGTATTGATGGTTACAGTCAGAACATTTTCATAAATCCTTTTAAGTTTAATTTTTGTTTATCTATTCCTTTTGTTCTATAAAGGATTTGTTTGTTTCAGCGTGCTGGGGCAGTATTCCCTCAGAGGTCTGAGCGATCTGCACCTGTATTCACACCGCTACAAACACAACCATTGTCATCATACCCTCAAAATATACGTGATACTGCTGCTCGACAAGACACAGCTGAGTCCTCTGCAGATTCTGAGTTTCCAGCCCTAAGGTGCATTTCTATCACTTTTCTTGTCATCATGTATGTGGAAGTTAACTTAATTGTTGATAACTTCATATTGCTGGACACTCATTTTTGGGCTTTGAGGGAATGTATTATGTAGTTCAGTATCATTACTATATCTATTACGAGTTTATATTTTTCTTTGTAGCTCAGCTGTCACATTTTGAAGCCATAGACTATTCCTTTTGGAGTGGTGATACTTTGACACCACTAAAAGACAAAAAACATTCAGTTGACAACTCAAAATAACAATTTTTAATTATATATATATATTTATTTTTAATTTAAAATTTTAATACTTATTATTAAAGTTAGTTGTTAAGTGGGTGTATTTGTTTTAGGATTGTCAAAGTATTCATTCTGTTTTAACGAATTGTGGGAGCTGGGGGGCAACTAAAAGAAAATAAGCAAGAATTTTCTTAAAAAGGAATCAATTTTTAATAATTGGCTGTTCATTTTTATCCTTATATTTTTTCTTTATTATTTTCTAGATGAAGTATCAAAGTTATAGGTAATTCAATTTTCTAGCTTTGTACTATAGTATACAAAAAAAGGCTAGTCTATATATAGACTTGATACAAAAAATACAAATAGATATACAAGATGTAATTCCTATTTTTTTAGGAGTGGAGATAATATTCCTTTTTATGCGATGTAATATACCTATAATTAATTACTTACCCAAATCCTAATCAAATAAGGAAATTTATCATAAAGTAGAAAGTAAATATAAATTCTTAATCATCATCTATGATACACTAAACAGATAAAAGATAAAGATTTTATCGGATAAATTTCTCAAATTTTCTATTAATATAAAAGATACAGAAAATAATTTGATTTTAGCATTTTATATGGTATACTAAATTCTCTTTAACCAGTGTGCTTGGGCACTTATTAGCATACCCTATTCTTTATTATTGCGTGAATTTCATGTGAATCTCACTAATCAGAAATTAGGGAGGGCCTGGAATTTGTCATGGGACACACTATCCAATAATAGATTGTGTATTGTCATCATTTCTTTAATTATTTTGATGATGACAAAATTATGCTACATGGTACAGACTGCCGTCAATAATGAAGCCTTGATTTGTTTTCATTGGACTTTCTATTGCCAGTTTGTCAGAAATTCAGAATGCTCGTGGTATTATGGATGTTCTTGCAGAAATGCTCAATGCATTGGACCCTGGTAACAAAGAAGTAAGTTTTTCAATCCAAACTTTCAAATTTTGATGTAATTGAGTAAAGAATATTTTTGAAGCTTAAGGCCTTTACCATGTTGAATGGCATTGCATGATCTATGCAGTCGACCTCACCTAGAGTCGTTGTTGTAAGGCTTTTATCAACAACAACACTAGTGATTCTATTGAATGTGACATTTCTTGTCTTCTATTTTCAGGGTCTTCAGCAGGAAGTTATTGTTGATTTAGTGGAGCAATGTCGAACATACAAGCAGAGAGTGGTACACCTTGTTAATTCAACTTCGTAAGGCCTCATAACTTTTTCAAAATATTACAATGTAATTGTTGTCATATTATATATTTTTTACATGTTAACTCTATTCTTAGTTAGTTTTCTTTACCTCTAAAGGAAAAAACCATTAATAATGGTTCGCTTTTATCTACTTTTACAGGGACGAGTCATTGCTATGCCAAGGCCTATCTCTGAATGATGATCTTCAGCGTGTCCTGGCCAAGCATGAATCCATTGCTTCGGAAATTTCTTCGGGAACTCCTTCTCAAAATCATACTGAGAATCTGAAGCCTGCACCTACTGGAGATTTTGATGGTCCTTTGGTTGATTTTGGAGATACCAGTAAACAAACGGATGGAAGGTCTTCCAGTGTTTATTGTTGCTCTTCACTATTGCTCTGCATTCATTAACATATGATTCTATCATTCTTACCTAATGAGAATAAAAGAATTTTTTTATACCCTATTGGAATCCGTAATTTATTTCCATTTGTTATTTGTTTTTACCCAGTAAGTTTTATAATTCAAAATAAATTCAAACTCTATGTGCCAAGGATTACTGGAATTTGTGTGTATTTTTGTCGGTGGAATGAGGTCTTTGCTGTTAGGCTTTGGGACTTTTTGTGCTACTATTTTATTTTTGATACTATAGTTTTTGTCATTCTTCATATTTGATCCTGTTAGCTGGGAGTGTTATCTGCCATCCATTGTTAGAAGTCTCCAACTTTGTGTTTTGCTTCATATATTCGTAATTGTTGTTGAATCTCATTTTTGTTGAACTAGGTAATAACTTAATAAGCCTAGATTTGGCTGCAGACTTGCAATGTTATTGCTTCATGTATAAACGTTCAGAAATAGATTGGTGTATGAAACTATATTCCAAGTTGACTTAATCTGTCTGGCGCCTTCTGGTTCTATGGCTTTTCATTTTAATATAATTTTGCAGGTCGACTGCTATTGCTGAAACTGGGTCTCAACCATTGAACCAATTACTGCTTCCTGCGCCCCCAACATCCAGTGAATCAGCTCCCCCTGCAAAGGTTGATCCTAAAGTGGACCTGCTCAGTGGTGACGACTATAACTCACCAAAAGCAGAGACTTCACTTGCTCTCGTTCCCTTAGGCGAACAGCAGCCAGCCAGCCCTATGTCTCAACAGAATGCCCTTGTTCTTTATGATATGTTTTCTAATGGAAGTAATTCACCTATTTCTGTTAATACCCAGCCAATTAATGTTGCCGGCCAAACTAGTCCATTTTCTCCTCAATTTCAACAGCAGCAGACTTTCATATCTCAAGGGCTGTTTTACCCCAATGGAGGTGTGCCAAATTTGGGGTCACCTCGATATGAACAATCACCTTATATGCAGAGCACAGGTCCTTCTTGGAATGGCCAGTTTGCGCAGCAGCTACAGCCTCCTTCACCAGTTTACGGTGAACTTAATGCTTCTTTATTTTAATTCCTGTTTGGCTCAAATCCTTTCACAAATGCATTCTCTTCATTTTAGCAGTTGCTGTGATTAGTTTTTATTTCTGACCCTATTGCTGCTTTAAAGTTGGTTGATGGCAAATTCATAGCTCTTCAATATTTTCTTTCCCAATTGGATTAGCTTGCTGTATTTTGCTGGGTTGGTGATTGATTGGATTGGGGAGAATGTCAATGTATACGATTTGTGCTTCTCATATTTGAGATATTTTGCATCATTTAATCTTTTTCTGGTTTACAGGTACTACTACAAGTGGTGGATCATTTCCGCCACCTCCCTGGGAAGCTCAGCCCACAGACAATGATAGTCCAGTAGTAGGCAGTCAATACCCACAACCATTGCAAGTCACTCAAGTGGTTATGACGCATATACAAAGTGGTGCACATCCTCAGGGACCGCAAGCAGCGGGGCATGACCAGGCTGTTGGAATGTATATGCAGCCAAATGCTAGCCATATCTCAACAATCAACAACAATGTTCAAAGTAATCAATCAGGCTTGTATCCGCAGCATATTCAGGGTGTTGCCAGTCCCTATACAGGTATGGCTTCACATCCAATGCATTCCATGTATCCTCAACAGATGTATGGCAACCAATTCGTAGGATATGGCTATGGTCAGCAACCAGGGGTTCAATATGTTGAGCAGCAAATGTATGGTTTATCAGTGAGAGATGATGGTGCTCTGAGAAATTCTTACCAGGTTTCTTCTGCTTCCTATGTGCCATCTGGGAAGCCTTCCAAACCAGAGGATAATTTATTTGGGGACCTTGTTAACTTGGCAAAAGTGAAACCAAAACCTACAGCTGACAAAACTGGTAGCTTGTAAAACTGTAGTCGGGTTTGCATTTTTCACTTGTTTGCTAAATCTTTTCCTCTTTTTTCTTAATTTTTTCATTTTCTTTTACATAAATATAATAATATATGTACATTATCTATTTTTTTTGTCCCATAATGTTGATTCTGGCAATTGGCTATAGATTATGTACATTTTTTTTCTAGAGAAAAATACTGGACTAAAAGATCTAGTTCTAGTTGCATTAATCAAATTCACATGCTCAATTAATTTAAACTAGATTACATTTCTACACTTCAAGTGTCATTGATTTAACAAGTAATAGAACTAATAGGAGATTAGTATTTACTATCCTAATTGATGTTACAGTATCATATTAATCTGACAAAGGATCCATTTGGACTACCAACAAGATAGTAAATATAAAAAACTAAAAGGTTATAGAGAAAAAAATACAATGAAGTACAAGGCAGGGCAATTATGTATATATAATATACAAAAATCCTAAAAAATATCTTTATTTAAAATATTCAGGAAGTGTAAATTTTTTAATACCTCCCAAAACTAATTTTTGAAAGCTTACAATTGCTGAGTAAATGAAATGAAGAAAAACAAAGTATTTTTATGTGTGAAAATAAATAAGAGAATAGACAAGGTGCATTACTGACAAGTCTTTCTTTATGTTACAAGAGATAAGAAAAGGAAAAAAAGGGTTTCCTCATGGCATCCATTTGCAGAGATAATATTAAAGAATGCTGGCGGTTGAAGAAGAACCTCCATCTCAGATGAGGAGTTAGCTCTCATAGTATGAAAAGTTAATGGAACTTTAAATCATAGTTAAGTTCAAAAACTAAAACATCTTAATTAATATTTAATACCATGTAAATGTTATTTAATTGATAGTTACATATAACATCTTTATTTTTGGAGTCATACATCGTGGTTAAGAGTTGAATCTTATTACGTTTTTCTTAAGACTTAAATCTTATTATATTTTTTTATTGGAATATGCTAACACTATAAAAAATTTAAGATATTTATAAAAGTAGAAATTTATTTCTCTCTTTCATATTTCTATCAATAATCAAATAAACAATTAAAGAGTGTGCCGTTAATAAATTTGTACATTAAAACAGAAGTTATAAAAAATATTAAAAATTATGTAACACAATTAAACCATACAAATTAAAGTAAGATTTTTTTTTTTTTTTGATCAGCACAAATTAAAGTAAGATATCCTAGAAAGATAATTTGAAACCCTCTATTCAATTTCAATTAATGTTGATTTTATCTAAAAGTTAAGTTTTGTCATTTCCATAATATAAAATTAAAAAAAACTGAAATTAAATAATATATATATATATATATATATATATAATGTTTAAAAAATTAATTAAAAATTATTATTAAATTGAAATGCATCGTTCAGTCATAAATTGTTTTTCTTGTTTCTCTCAAATGTTGTAATATGCTAGAGGACAATTTTTTATTCCTTTGTTTATTTTTTCCTTAATTTTTTAATATAATTTTTCATTTTGAATAAATACTTACTTGATGATATTTTAGTAAAATAATAATAAAAAAACATACAATATTCGTACTTGTCTGTTGAAAGTGATTTGTAATAAACTTTCACTGAAAATATTTGTTTAAACAAATTAAATTTCTCAAACTATAGGAGAGAATAGAGAAAGATAGGTACTTTAGATATTATTATTCAATTTATATTTAGATTTGTTTCTTAATAATATATAATATTTACAATAAAACTCAAATTAGTAAAATAGAATTTTAAATTGATTGGAGAAAACTATATATAGTATTTATGATACTTTACAAAAATATTAATCAATAGTTAAATTATATTATATTTCTGTAAGTAAAAAAAAAATTACGTTTTTAGTTCTTATATTCGAAGGTGATGATAAGACTCTGACTGTTAAAAAAAAACTAGTTGCATATTTAAAAAAAAATCTATTTTATTTTTTAAATTACATAATAAATTGAATATTGATCTAAATATAAAAAAAACAATTAAATATAAAAAAATTAATTGTTAGAGACAGTGCAATTTACTCTTTAAAAAGTGAAAAATCAATTTTAATATTACAACTTACTTACATAATAATCTCTGATTTATTTATGAAATCAATTATTTAAACTATATTATAATTATAAAATAGTCATAAAAACCTCACATGTTTATCTACTAAATTGGTCATCTGAATTTTTTTGTGTTGACGGAAAGAAACTTGGGTGCCAACTGTGTTACAGACTACCGTCTTCTTGGTGGGGTCCATTATTTTAGGGTTTGCTCATTGCAGATTTCTATTTTGCTTTTTCATTCATTTCCGATCTATAAATCACCCAACGCGATTCATCAATTTTTTCTATTTTTTATTTTTTCGCGAAATCGAGAGACTCGCGAGACGCGGTACAATACTCTGATCCATGAATCTTGTTTAAGCTCTCTCAATTTTGTTCACACACGCATATTCAAATATATCAATCTCTTAACACTGTAGCTAAATTGTGTTCCAGGTTGCGCAATTCAGCATGCAGGTTCGTTCTCCTCTCTAGGTTTTTAGTTTTTTGTTTTCTGGTTAGAGTTTGCAATGGATGCAATTGTTGCGAGTAAATTTATCGGTGTGATTAGGTGTTTTGAATTCACTTTGCTAGGCGGTGGCTTGTTTGTACCTGGTTTTGGTTTTCATGTCATCGCTTGCATTGGTATTAAGGTTGATTCTTCAATAATAAGATGTTTAAGTTTTTGACTTTGTCCCAAGTGCAGGCATCAAAGGCAAGGCTGTTCAAGGAGTACCATGAGGTGCAGCGAGAAAAGACTGTTGATCCTGATATTCAACTAGTCTGTGATGAATCTAACATTTTTAAATGGACGGCTTTTATCAAGGTATGCTGAGTAGTAACCGGGACTTTGTTGATTACGACCTGTTTGTGATGATTCTTACATTTCCTTGGTTTGTCTTGCGTACAATTAGGGTCCCTCTGAGACTCCTTACGAGGGGGGTGTGTTCCAGCTTGCTTTTTCTGTTCCGGAGCAGTATCCTTTACAGCCTCCTCAAGTCCGGTTTTTGACAAAAATATTTCATCCAAATGTTCACTTTAAGGTAGGATGGATCTGTCGGTACATCTGTTGTTCTTGTACTGGGACATTTGCACTTATAAAATAGCGACTATGATTTCTGAGGAGAATTGCATTATCCTAATTTTTTCACAATTTTCACTGATGAATGATTTCTGAATTTGGTAAGTGATGCATCGACTAATAATTATTGATGGATTAGTTCGTTGAACGGAGTTTGAATTGCATTCAAAATTGTAAATTCTAATTCCTATTCTGATTGGTTTCAAGTTATAATTCCAATGTTTGGATTGTGTAAGGAATTAGAGAATAGAATTATAATTCAATGTTTAATTTCAATTCCGTTTTAGTCATATTTTTAATTAGGGGTAGTTATTGGTAAGAGTATGACGGTGGAGGTCAAGAGGGTAGCAGTAACTATAGGAGTGGTGGTAGTGGTAATAGCTTTTGATGTGACAACAGTGGTTATCAGTGATGTTAGGAGTGGCAGTAGTTATCAATGGGGATGTGGGATGGTGGTGGTCACAATGACTATGACAATGTTGACAACCAGAGGTGGTGGGGGTGACAGTAGAAATTATTGACGGTAGTGGTAATGCCAATGACAACAGCAATGATTGAGAGGTGGCACCATGGCAGCAATTGGTGGGAGTGGGGTGGGTGGCAGTGGCAGCGATTGGTGGTAGGGGTGGTGATGTGATGACATTGATGGGTGGTAGCTGGAGCAACATATACAGCGGGAACAGCTGAATAGTGAGACTGGATTTAGGAATTGTAATTTAGAAGGTAGAGGTTAGAAGCAGAGAAATGTTTGCTTTAATTATATTAGAATTCCATGGAATTGGGCTTTAGAATTGTGGTTCTAATTCTAGATGAACTTCCAAATGTCATAATTCCAAATCCAAGCTCCAATTCCATTTCACACTTTAGTGCTCTTATATGATGTTTATTAATGACGAGTGTTTGTGCTTGGTCTCAGATGGTTTTAGTTACGTTATCAATGATGGAAAGACCAATAATGCTAACCTTTTGTGGGAAGCTGATAAGTTAAAGAAACTTAATGCATACTATAATTAACCCCTTTCAGTTTCACAACTAATTGGTAAATTAAAACCTTTGATTTCATTTTAACTTCCTTGTCTATTATTTTTTCTTTTTCTTCTGTTCTTTATATGTTAGTGGATACATTTTTTTTCTATTGGATTTGATATTCTTACATTTCTTCATGACAATTGGTTAAACCTCTAGTAATTTTCCAGACTGGGGAGATTTGTCTAGATATCTTGAAAAATGCTTGGAGCCCAGCTTGGACACTTCAATCTGTCTGTAGGGCTATAATTGCTTTGATGGCCCATCCCGAACCTGACAGCCCACTGAATTGTGATTCAGGTTGATAAACTCTCTCCACTTTATATTGTTTTCTCATTTGTCTCTTGTGTCGATTCAAAAGAAAGTTTTTTCTCCTACTTCTTTCGCAAATGACTAGAAAAATCTGCAAAACTTGAATTCATTTGATACTCTGTTGTAGTGTACTTGATCATGGGGCCAATTTGAAATTGGATTTGAGGATTGAAAAAATGCGTAAGCATTTTTTATACATTCAATTGTGCGCTTTAGAGAATGGATGGGAAGTTGGTGCACCAAAATCTGATGTTTCATTTGTTGTCTTTAATTGCATGTGATGTATGAATTTACATGTATATTTCTATACTTTTGTTGTTGATTAAAAACTATCTACAATAGCACTTTGGTATTTGTTGGGAATTCAAGGATTTATTGTTATTGATGACAAAATAAAGAACTTCAAATCCTTAAGCTGTCAGTCAGCTCAGTCCAAAACTACGTCTTCGTTCCTTTTTTTGTAATTGCAAGGGTGAGGATGAAAATCTTGTAATGGTGTTGACCAGGATGAAAAGAGATATTTTTTTCTGCCACTTATTTTATTTGTTGTTACAGGCAATCTTCTGCGTTCAGGCGATGTTAGAGGCTACCAATCCATGGCAAGAATGTACACAAGACTTGCAGCAATGCCAAAGAAAGGCTGAATGATTATTGATAACTTGTTTCCCGTGTTTGTCTAGGTACAATTTAGCAGTAGATACAGCAGTTCTTTGGTGTAATATTGATTTGTTTGAAATGTATACATTTTAAGACATGATATTGATTGTGTTGATGATGTGTGTTAAAGTAGTAGTAGTGACTTGTACAGAGTGTATCCGTGACTTCGCATATCTGGATTCATGCCGAAATTGAGCTCAAATATATTCCAATAATACCCTTAATTGCTTCAATTTTATGAAGCCTCATATTTTTACTTGCTTTCCATAGTTTGATTGCCAACTTTTATAACCTGCGCAATTGCAATAATTTGAGTCCTAAGCATCTTAAAAGCGCTGATTATGCTGAATTAGCGGAATTACGTCTAATTAGTATGTTGATTTTGTGATTTTTTTTCCAAAGCAACAGAGTAGATGTATTTAGAATAACTAACAATATTTATTTAATTGCATAGTTTTATATGATCATTTATGATTTTATTTTTCTAGTATCATGATTATAGGCTTTTATAGTCATATAAAGAGAGGAGGAAACAACTTTGTTTGTTGAACATATGAATAGGAAATGGAAAAAGGACGATTAAGATAAAATAATTTCATATTAAAATTAAGAAATCTATTTTAAAATTTTAAATTAAAAGCTTAATTGATTTAAATATCGTCACAAAAGTATAATATTCAAAAGTTCAAATGTTTTTATTTCTGAAAAATATTAATTTTATCTACTTTTATTTTCTACAAAAATAATATTTTTTAATACATCACATTTTTAATCATTATTTTTAACTATAACGAGTTTAACGTTAAAATAAAAAAAATTAACTAATATAATTAAGATAACAAGTAATACTATAAATGAAGATAGTTCACTACAAAATAATTTTGACTATTTTAATTACTATTTTATACATTTAGTATTAAATTTAATAATATAAATTAAAAAATAACAAAAGAAATCAAAGATTTAAAAGAAATAAGATCTGCTACACTAAACTAAAATAGGTCAATATTATAAGAATTGATAACATTTTTTAAGATGGTTATTTCATAAATTTTAAATTGTATAAGAATAGACAAAAAATAATAATGGTTATTTTTTATATTACATATAATTTTACTTTATTATTTCTAAAAATTAATATATTTTATCATTTTTATCTTTAGATATAAAACCTTTCTTCCTTATACATAAAAAAACCATTTTATAACGATTTAATATTTTGATATGAAAATTAAGATATAAAAATAAGTAATAAGCTATTGACTGTAAACGTAAAAATAATATATACAATTACCTTATTTGTATTAAATAAAAAATTAATTAATTAAATTAAGTCTCTAAAAAAATATAATTATCCTAGTTTAAATAATTTTACCGTACTTGTATTAATTAGTGTATTCCACTTTCAGTTTTAAATAGTGATAGTACTTAAAAAAATGACAGTTAGAACAAATTTATAATCAACAGAGCTAATCTTACAAAATTGATTGAAACCATAATGATTCTGATTCATCTAATTTATCCTGAATCACAAGGAGAGATAGATTTTCCTAACAAAATCAATTTCTCGTACGAAGAAGGATTGAACATGGGTGCAACATTTTATAGGCATTAGCATCATTGTCTTGAACTAAAGAAAAAGCATTCTGGTTTATCGATTTAATGACAGATACAATCAGAAAAAGACAATGGGATGAGGCAATGAGTTGGCAGAGGAAGTTTATTTATAATTTATGAACAGCTGAGGGCATTGGCTAAGGCTTTAAAAACTTATCAAACCAATCAGCTGATTCCTTCACTTGAAATCTTGTTAATTGGTTTCCAACTCCAGGTTCTACAATAACCTGCATGTAAAAGCTACCAATCATAAACTTGGACAAAAACAAGAAGCCAATTAGTAACAGAATTAAAACATTTCTCTTTCTTTCCCTCCAAAACATATTTCCATACACCCCCACTGAGTTCTCACATCTACTGAGTTGCTGATAAAAAAAATTCCACATTCTTAAGTTAACCCTTAAGGTATCAGAACCAAGGCTCTTTCTTCTTATACTTCTACAAATTTCTTAACCTTTTTTTTTTCATTTTAGAATATAAGCTTTCCAAAATATATTTTTTATATTTTGAAAAGCAGAAGATCATATAAGAAACTTTGTGGTTGGCATGAAGTGAGTGCCTATAATTTATTTAAACAAGGTGTATTAGGAATATGATGCCTTTATCGGATTACCCAAGATTATCTGATCTAAGAGAAAAAAAATAAATTCACCTGCAAGCAAGTTTTTTAAATTTAAGTTGGAACTAAATCTTTATTTGTATTTTTATTATGAGAGATTTTATTTATTTATTTCTAAAACTGTGTTTTTTAAATCAGAAAATTGCTGGATACAACCAATTGTGAACCCATTCTTAATAAACCGATGACTGACTCTCTACACCCCATATCAATTTAGATATGTACCCAACATTGACATGAAATGTTTGTTTTGCTTTTAATGAATTAAAATTTTTGCCTTCTTGATATTCATATCCGTAAGTTAAATTGTAAAATTCTGAATATACAAATTCTGAACTAATATGTCATTTTTGGATTTCACTATTCGGAAGTTTATCTAGACAACATAAATGATCTTTCGGGTGTCAAGATCCGTAAACAAATATAAATGAGTTATGAATCTCAATCCTCAGCACCATTTACAACACGTCATTCCAGATATGAAAATTCAGAACTCATAATTCACTTCCGAATATGACCATCCAGAAGTTTAAATGAAATACAAAAATAACCTTCTAGATTTCAAAATCTGAAATGTATAAAAATCACTTCGAGATTTTTGCATGCGAAAAAAATGAAATAAAAATAATGTTGGGTTTTAAATTTTAAGTTAGTTGCATGTCATAAATTATATGATACAGGAAGAAATTGTCTAAACTGATAAGGGAAGAGACAATGTATAATTTCCTCACCGAGGTGACCAAGAAAGACGAGATCATACCTTAAAATGATCTAAACACTGAAACGCTTCGTATGCCTCGGTAGCCTTTTTCCTTGGAACTTCCAAGCTTGCAATGGGACAACAAGGATCTTCCGCACCTAGAGTTCCCAAAGCCCAACCAAATGCTTCAATTACTTTTAGTTTATAAATTTTCACAAAATCTAAATGAATCAAATAATTAAATTGACTAAATAATAGGTCTAAGGTGTTATTTACTCATACATACATATATATATATATATATATATATATATATATATATATATATATATATATAT
>Ga0123342_1005240_pt1 | contig 19022 bp, 13 predicted proteins | sample Turbeawhitnodule_FD_89960 | JGI IMG/M metagenome (GOLD analysis project Ga0123342, IMG submission 89960) | Root nodule microbial communities of legume samples collected from Mexico - Turtle bean Mexico white nodule | ecosystem: Host-associated > Plants > Roots > Nodule | place: Mexico: Nepantla... | reverse complement strand
TAATTATTTTAAACATTAAAAATATTTATTTTTTAATGCATTCAAAATTAAAATTATTAAAAAAAATAATAATTTATTATTTATTTATTTATTTTTAAAATGGTGCTAGATAGGGAAATAAAAGATAAAAGAGTGCTAGATAGGGAAATAAAAAGAAAAGGGTGCTAGACAGGGAAATAAAAACAAAAGGGTGCTAGATAGGGAAATAAAGATATAAATGGTGCTAGATAGGGAATTGAGCCTAACTATTCAGCAGCTTAATTTATAATTTTTTACATTCAACCATATTTAAATTTAACCGTTAATTTTCTCTATTATTTCACAGTTATATTATCACTAAGTTGCATACATCACATACATATTTAAATAAAATAGAGTTTAAACATGAATGAAATTTAACTATCACTTTTCAAATTTATCTCACACACATTATACAAAAAAGTCCCAATACAAAATACCTCTAATATTTAGCTTAATGTCAGTTTTAATGACAATTTTTAATATCAAATATCACTAGATTTCAATAGCAAGAAAAATTATAATTGACTAACTGAGATTTGTCAACTTAAATGTTAATAATTAATTTTCTTAATTAACATCACATATTTCTTTATATATATATATAAAATATGAAAGTTATATGAAAGTTAATGATCGAGTAATTGTTTTCATACACCTACTTCTACTTCTGAACATATTTTTAGTCGTTTTCATGTTTGGGTACACGTGTAACGAAGCTTTAATAAAAACTCTCATTTCCCAACATTTCAGAAAAATCTTGAAGACGTCATAAGAACTTTAATATCAAAATTTTGCGCATTCAATTACATTTTAATAAATTTAAGGGGCATCTTCATGTTCATAAACCTCCCTACTACTATCAATAAATGTTGAAAAGAAATATAAACTAATCCGACACTGTTGAATTTGATTAATCCTTAATACGGGTTTACTTTGATAACTCGATCCTGATTATTACGAATTGCAAAACAATGTAGAAAAAGGACAAAAAAATAAAAACTAGAGAAAATTGAGAATAACAATGACGGAGTTTACTATCGAATTACCTGATATAATCACAATAAATAAAGAGTAAAAGAAAGAGACTAAACCACCCTTAACCTTGATTAGTCTAGCATAAATGATAACTTTAGAATTAGTGTTGTTTATGAACATATTTATGAAAAAGTTGAGAATGTTAAATGCAAAAAAGAAAAAATGAGTAAACTCCAAAAGTTTAGAGGGCTATTTTGGAAGAGTGCAGTTACATTTTTTAAGGAAAAAAAATTAGAGGGAAGAATGTGGTCCTTCTTTGAACACGACGTTGACATGTCCTTCCAAATGACGCCACGAATCACATTCTAGTTTTAAGCCGTTGGATTGCTTGTTGCGAAAGGAAAATCACGCATAATTAATTAGTGAAAAAGCTTAATTGAATTATTTAGAAGGGTTGTGGTAAAATAGAAAAGTAGAAGGGTTTTTTGTTGAGTAATTAAAATGCATGTTTTTGTATTAAATAGTGAAAAGAAGAGGCAGAGATGGGTTATAATTAGTTAATAGTAAATAAAAGGGGTTTTTTATGGGTAGAGGAGGAGGTAATAAATGGTGGTCCCTGAATGAAGAAAAAGGAAAGATGATGGTCCATGCAATGGTGTGGACCTCATACTGATGCTGATCATGTCGGGAAGGAACCCAACTGCTACCTGCTAACATGGTTCTGTTGTGGCCCATGAATATACTTCCCAATGCCCTACTTTATCTTATGCCTCATGCCACATCCTCCCATGCCCCATCCATCCATCCATCATTTTCTAAATTACTCTTTTAACCCAATTTATCAAAATTATTCCTACTGTAACAACTAATAATAACTTCAAAATTTATTATCTCATCACATTAGTTTATTTTAGATTTTTATTTTCATAGAAAATATTAACTATTCATAAGCTTACAAATGATTTGGTTGGGATGTAAGAGACATATATACACCTTCTATATAAATCATATATATAAATGAGATTCTCTATTATAATTATTGTTTTTAGTGTATGTCAATTTATTTTTATTAATATTTTATTTTATTGATTTATTAATTTCAATAGTTAATAAAATAGTCTTTTAATTTTAAAATTTTATATTATTAATATAAGTGTACAAATAATAACATTATTTATTTAAATTTTAATATTAAATATAAATATATAAAAATAATAAAAATAAAAATGCAGATACACAAAAATATTCGTGTCTTTATTTTCGCTAGTAAAATATAAAGTGACTGAGTGTAACATAAAAAATATAAATGGTACCGGTAGGGTCCGTATAACTGATACCATGACTCGGCAAGCCGATCGACGCCATAAAGACCACTACGTTTAAAAAAACATTAATGACACTAATCAGCAAGCAAACACTAGGTAATACATTCCTAAGCATGACCCAATTCCCTAATCCGACCAAATAACAAAAGGCCCATAAAAATAATATAAATAGCACAGATTCCAGGAATCAGGTACGACATACACAGTGCTAAGGATACCAAGTGCCGAATACTGAATTCTGACTTGAGTGTCGTAGTGCCTTTTGTAGGTACCTTCCGAGCCTGGACTTCACAGAGACCGAGAGATAGAACTGCTAAAGGAGGGAGAGGAGCCCATTATGGGAGGAAGCAGTGAAGACTCGACCGACCAACCGAGGAGTATTCAAATCTATTCCAATCGTTATCTTGGTTCCAAATTCGTTCGAGAACAATTGGCGCCCACCGTGAGACCGAGAGAATTAGTGTGAAGAAAGTAGATGGTATCAACCTGAAGCATGGCAAGCGAGAGGATGTCCAAATCTGAGCAGTTGACACTTTTGATGTCTTTGCAGAAAGAGATAGAAAGAGATGGTTGAGATGAAGAGAAGGAACGAGGAGATAAAGCGGAATAATGAGGATGAGATTCTAGCTTTCCGAAAGGATAAAAAAGAGATGAAAAGGAAGTTCGTGGAACTGCTAAACCGACCAATCTTGTTGGGAGGTCCTTCACCACCCCCATCGACCCCAAGATTGTTGAGGAGCCGAAAGACAAGATCCACACCCAAGAGGTCGACGATGAGTCTTATCCGAACAAGTCAGTCCCTATGACCGGTACTATGGACTCGACCCGCCAACATTCGTTCCCCGAATCCATAATTGGAGTGTCGTTACTAGATAAGTGGAAAGACTTTAATAGGGACCGTTATGATGGCACGACCGACACTGTTGAGCACATGGACGTGTACACTACGCACATGAGCTTGTACACTTCGAACGACGCAATCCTATGTTGAGTATTCCCCACATCACTGAAAGGAGGAGCTTTGAGTTGGTTTACGAAGCTCCCTCCAAACTCCATCGACTGCTTTGAGACATTGATGTCCAAGTTTGAGACAATAGAGTCTAGGTTTGAGACACCGGTGTCGAAGTTTGAGACACAGTTTTCCATCAGCCGACCACATCATTTGACCTCCATCGCCCCAGTCAGCATTCTCCAAGAGAAGGGGGAATCATTGAGGAAGTTCGTGGACGGGTTTGGGAAAGTGGCCATGAACATCCGGAACCTGAGCTCGGATGTAACAATGCATCACATGTTCACAGTCTTGCGATCGGGACCTTTTGCCAATAGCTTGTGCATGCAACGTAAGCGTGGAGGAGCTTAGGCGAAGGGTTGTCAAGTTCATGCAGCTAGAAGAACTGAGAGACTTCAGAAATCAGGCTCGGGAGGAAGCAAGTGGAGATAAGGGGAAGGAGTGCCAAAACTGACAAGTTGTTGGTCCAGGGGATAGACGCAGAGACAACCGGAGGCACCGATTCACAAGATACACCCCCTTAATCGCCGACAGGGGAAAGATTCTAGATGAGGCCTTGAGCGCCGAGTTAATTCCACCGCCTAAGAAGGTTGCCAACCCCGAGAATATCAACCGAGCTCGAGGAAAATGGACACACTACTGAGGAGTGTCAGACACTGAAGGATAAGATTAAGGAACTTATCCAAGTCCGACATCTTCGTCAGTTTATACGAAGGGGTCGAGTTGCGAAGCGGTCCCCACAGAGGGAAGAGTCGACGAGACGGAGGGACTACACCCCTCCAAGAACGTAAGATGACTGTCGAGCCAAGCATCGACTGAGAAGGGAAGGCCTCACAAGAAAGGATGAAAGAATGTGATCGAGAGGTCATCAACACAATTGCTGGAGGAATCATTGGGGGGAGGTAGCTCCAACAGCATCATGAAGAACCACCTGAGGGCGTTGCATCAGGTGAATGCGATTTCGTTCCGACCGAGGATGTCACCCATCACCTTCACCGACGAAGATTTCAAAGGTGTCGACCCTTCACAAGACGACCCCATGGTGATATCTATCGACATTAATAAGTTTACCATCATAAAGACGCTGGTGGACCAGGGAAGTTCAATGGACATCCTTTACTAGAAGACGTTAAAACAGATGAGGATAGCCGAAGAGGAGATGAAGTTGTATGACGATCACGTGGTCGAATTATCGGGTGAAAGAGTGGGCACTCGAGGGTATATCGAGCTCTATACCACCTTCGATGAGGGAGAGGCGAGAAAAACAATTAAAATCCGATACCTGGTAATTGACGCCAACACCTCCTACAACATCTTGTTGGGACAACCGTCCATCAATAGATTGAGGGCGATCGTTTCCACATGTCATCTGACAATGAAGTTTCCGTTGGCGTCTAGAAACATTCTCACGTTGCACATAGATCAGAAACTGGCACGAGAATGTTACTTAGAAAGCCTAAGGGTGAAGCCTACATGACAGGATGAATGTTACAACCGATCCCCCAAACGTAGATCCTCTCAAGAACGAGGATCCCCTCGAAGAAAAACTCAACCAGTGCGCATAGAGCAAACGGTCGCCTTAGTCGACCTGGATCCCCGAACAGTCGAGCCAAGGCTTAAGGCTAAGGAAGAATTGCGCCAAGTTCTCCTCCTTGATAGGGAACACAATACTTGTGTAGGCACGACCATAGCAACAACCGAGGTTGATATGATACATCAAGCGTTGAAGAAAAATGTCGATCTCTTCGCCTGGACAACGTTTGACATGTCGGGGGTGAGTCCAGATATCATCACTCACAAGCTCTCAGTGCGCAGAAGAAACACAAGCTTGGCGAGAAGAAAATGATAGTAGCTAAGGAAGAGGCCGAGAAGCTTCTGTTGGCCGAATTCATATGAGAGACCCGATACACCACTTGGATGGTCACCAAGGCTAATGACAAGTGAAGGATGTGTGTAGATTACACGAACCTCAACAACGCGTGTCCAAAAGACTCATATCCTCTCCCTAAAATAGACTAGTTGGTAGATGGTGCGATCGACCATAAAATCCTTAATTTCCCTGATGCATACTCTGGCTATAACTAGATCAACATGCATCCAAGGGATATATAAGGAGAAAACCGCATTCATGATAGAAGGTGCAAATTACTACTACGAGGTAATGTCGTTCGAATTAAAGAATGTTGGAGCAACCTACCAGCGACTCATGGACAAAGTCTTCAGAGGACTGATCAGTCGGAATGTAGAGGTTTACGTGAACGACATAGTAGTGAAGTCGGACTCATGTGACTAGCACATGAAGGACTTGGAGGAAGTCTTTGAGGCTTTACGACGAATGAATAAGAGGCTCAATTCAGAGAAATGCGCATTCGATTTTCAGGGCGGCAAGTTTATGGGTTTTATGCTAACCTACCGGGAAATTGAAGCCAAATTGCGAAGCCCTCAAAACGTGAAGGAGGTGAAGCAACTTATAGGGTAGTTATCAAAATTCAGCTGGGATGAGAAATGTGAAGAAATCTTCCAACAGCTGAATGAGTTCTTATCCTCATTGGCAGTAATTCAGAAGCCGAGACTCGATCAACCAACAATTGTCTACTTATCGATCTTGGAGGAGACCGTCAGTGCAGTGTTTGTGCAAGAGGCGGAGAAGGAATAACGCCCTGTGTATTTTTTAAGTCGGACGCTCCACGCGGCTGAGACAATATATCAGATGATAGAAAAGGTAGCATTCACCTTGGTCCTGATAGTCAGGCGGATGGCGGATGCGACCATACTTTCAAAAGCAAAATATCATGGTAAGGATGAACTACCCAATTATAAAATTTTTGTCCAAGCCTGACCTGCAGGACGCATGATAGGGTAGTCGGTATAGCTCTCGGAATTCGACATCCGATACGAGCTGAGAAGGACAATCAAGTCCTATAGCCGATTTCTCGGCCTAGTTAACCCCTCAACACGACCTTTCGGCAGGATGGACTGTGTATGTTAACGGGTTGTATAATAAAATGGCATGCGGAATGGGATTCGTCCTCGAAGGACCGGGCGACCTCCTCTTGGAGCAGACATTCCAGTTTAGATTCAAGACCATCAATAACCAGGTCGAAAACGAGGCCATCTTAGCATCTTAGCCAGACTAAACCTGGCTTACGACATGGAAGCTCGCGAGGTAATCTGCAAAAGTGACTCCCAGTTGGTGGTCGGTCAGATTAAGGAAGAGATCGAGGTGAAAGAACCTTTGTTGCAGAGCTACTACCACCTGTGAAGCTCGGATACGGCCAAAACCGAGCCGTTTGCGCTTCCGATACGTCGCCGACGCGGATACGCGGCGAGTGCGTGCACGACACGGTGTCAGACGCAGCTGTATGGGCCAGATACGACCTTCTTCCAAGACACGTCGGAGGAGACGCAATCCACTCCTTGGACACGCCGGAGGGACGCAGTCCACTCCTTGGACACGCTGGTCCACTCTTTAAACCCTTATTTCACAGAAAATCTTAACTAAAATCTCAAATAAAATCATAAAATCTTAAAAAAAAATCATTTAAATAAAAAATATATACAAATCTTAAGAAAATCCAGAAATAAAAGAGGAAATTAAGAATAAATAAAATATATTTTTCCTTAAAAAAAATTATAATTTAAAAAATAAACTCTATAAATATGAATTAGAACGAGTAAGAGAGTATTTGTGAGCATTCTAGAAGAAGAAAGGAAGAAGAAGAAAGAAAGAAAATGAAGAAAAAAGAGAACATCTGGAGAGAGGTAAGTAACTATCCAAAGTTTTAATATTATAATATCACTTTCACACTGCCCAATTGTCCATTTAATAAATCTCTTCGGGTTCCAATGTTAAAATTCTTAATTTTTTTTCTTTGTCATTAAAATGCATACCTACCATTGCTAGCTTATCTCTTGATGAACCAGAATTAGAAATTGTATTTTTTAATGAAGATGAATAAATGCTAAAGTTAAACATTATGGTTTACATAAATACATTTTTTTTATACCATTTTTATAAATGTTTTTCTTGATTTTTTTCATATAACAAAATATATTACTACATTTTAATTTATACATAGCCGTGTCCCGTGTCCTATAATTTTCAATTTAGCCGTATTTCCGTGTCCGTGTCGTATCCATACCCGTATCCGTGTCTGGGCTTTATAGACTACCACACGATCTCCAACCTCATTGCCCGATTCACAAAGGTAGCGGTAGAGCACATCGTCGGGAGGACAACACGAGAGCTAACGCATTGTCTCGGCTCGCTACGACAAAGAAGAAGAGGCACCATAGATTTGTAGTGCAAATCTGCCTAAAACGATCCAGTGTGGGAGAGGCCGAGTGCTTGGCCGTAACCGAGGTCGAAACCTGGATGACTCCAATCATTCAATATCTGAGTTCGACACGTGCATCCCATAAGAGAAAAAGACGATGAGATAGCAGCGCGCGAGGTACACCATGATCGATTACGACCCTACCGAAGAGGATACTCTAGGTCGCTATTGAAGTGCATCACTAAGAGCGGGCAGAATATGTCCTCCAGAAAATCCACGCGGGAGTGTGTGGAAATCACTCACACGGGAGAACGATGACCGCCAAGGTGCTTAGAGTTGGGTACTACTGGTTGACCGTTAAGAGCGACTGTGCAAATTATGTGAAGAAATGCACCAAGTGCCAGAAGTTCGATCCCTTGTCCTATCTTAAGCCCAAGACACTCTATAGTATTGTATCGCCATGACCGTTCACCATCTAGGAAATGGACATTATTGGTCCCTTCACCCTGGGCAATGGGCAAACCAAATTCCTCTTGGTTGGGGTAGATTACTTCACCAAATGGATTAAAGTCGAACCCCTCTAATCTATCTCAGCCAAGAATGTCCAAAACTTCGTATGGAGAAGCATTGTGTGTTGGTTCAAGTTTCGCACACCATTATAATCGATAGTGGTCGACAATTCATTGATCGAGAACTCCAATCCTTTTACGAAAACCTCGATATAAAATGAGTAACAAGCTCAGTCAAGCACCCTCAAACCAACGGATAGGCTGAGGCAGTAAACAAGGTCATCCATAATGAGTTAAGTGTTTTAGGCGTACCGCTGCACGCCCTAAACATCAACTCAAGAAACACTTTACAGTCTAACTTATGACATCGAGGCCATGATCCTAGTCGAAGTGGGGGAACCTTCCCTCAAAAGGAAACTTTTTGATTTGTCCCTAAATCAAGAGAGTTTGTCGGACGAACTCGACCTACTAAACGAGCTCCGAGATAAAAGCAAAATTCACGAGACTGCATGCAAGCTCCGAGCGGTCAGATGGTACAACACAAAGGTTTGACCGAGAAGCTTTCAGAAGGGTGATCTCGTCTGGAGAATGCGAAGCGAAACTAGAAAGTCGAACGACAAGTTCTCGTCCAACTAGGAAGGCTCCTTCCGGGTCCGAGAGGTAGCAGTTGGGGGGCATACCACCTAGAGTGGTTATCGGGAAAAGTTGTATTGAGGACGTGAAATGCTACGCACCTCAAGTTTTATTACAATTAAAGCTAATAAAATTATGCACTCTTTTTTCGCTTGATTGTTTGCTCCCTAATGAGGGTTTTCGGTCAGGAAGGTTTTAATGAGACAATTTTCTTCAATCATGTGTAGTAGGATATAAATCCACACATTTTACAAGACTCGGTTCGGTCAAGGATGTAACCTTAATCGGTATACCCTAAACCCTAAACCTACAAAACTCAGTTAAGTCAAGGATGTCACCTTAATCGGTATACCCTGTTGATATCTACAAGACTCAGTTCGGTCAAGGAAGTAACCCTAACCGATATACCCTGCCGACACCTAAAGACTTGGTTCAGTCATGGAAGCAACCTTAACTGGTATACCCTATCGACATCTGAAAAATAGTCTGGCCAATGAAGTAACCCTAACCGGTATACCCTACGACACCTAAAGACTTGGTTTGGTGAAGGAAGCAACCTTAATCGATATACCCTGCCGACACCTGAAAAACAGTCTGGCCAAGGAAGTAACCTTAATCGGTATACCCTGCCGACACTGTAAAGACTTGGTTCAAACAACCACGCCCAACCTCATCGATCATACCAACTACGCCAAAACCCTAAACTCGAGTACAATAGTTCCTACGTCGACCGATTAGTTATTAAAGTTTTACTCTATGACTTGTGCATTTTGACAAATAGATATAAAAGAAGAACGACTGATTCATTGGTAGAGAAAAAAGGAGGAGGCCACACCCCGACCTTGGAGGAACAAAAAGGCAGCCACATCCCGGCTCTAAGGGAAAAAAACAAAGAAAACTAAACCTAATGGTGTTTGTCTTCATCTTCATGAGCAGCCCTCGATGTCGATGCCCAAAGCTCATCCAACTCAAGAAGGTCACTAGCCGACCCTCGTATACGTCCTTCTCAACGTCAAAGTCACCCGCGGCATGGGGACCCCATACAAAAGGTGGGTCTACCAGACGACCTGTTTAAAGGTCTCACTTAGCATGACGATGATGTTCTTCTCCTTAGTGAAGAGCTTGTCATTCAGGGAAACCTTGTTGTCTTACACAGTCGAGTTGTCTACCTTAAGCTCTTCCATGGTCTTCACCAACTCGACCATCCTCTTATTCTCAACCTCCCGCAAGGCCATCAACTCGACATATCAAGCGTTGCTCAGCTCGAGCCCAGCTTCAACCCGAACCGCCCTCGACTCATTGGCTGATACTTGATCCAATGCTGACTTCAGAGAAGAGGTTGTCATGGACAGCTCGTGCTCGAGCCGAGATATCTCTTCAAACTTGCTGTTGCGGGATTCAGCAACCAACTGCGCTAGTACCACCCCTCCGCAATGCAACTCTATCAATGTCGAGAGGAGCTCTTCTTCTGAAACTGAGGAGAGAAGATTCTTCTTGTTCAGTGTCTGACTAATCCAAACACCCCTTAAAAACTTGGAATTTGCACCAAGTAAAGCTAGGGGTTGGTTGGCATCAGTCTCGGGGGAGGAAGCCCTGACCGGCGATGGGATATTGAGGTGATTGGGAGAAGGAGGCAAAGGTTGTCGTGGAGTGCCGCTCGACGACCGAGTGGTAGTGGCAATGTCCTTCCTTTTTCTCTTCTTTTCTTTGGGGGCGATGGAGGGCCCGACCCCGAAGTGGACGGGTTGCCTGCAACAACCGTCTCCAAACTTTCGATGCCCATGCCAACCAACTTCTTGCGAAAAGCGATCAAGATGTCAACCGCTTGGGGAGCTTCCTTCGACATGATTTCTGCAACAAAGGAAGCGTGTTAACCAACAAAGTATACCGAACGAGTGTTAAAGCAATAAAGAATACAAGCATACCCTGAAAATTAGTCCACCTATGGGCTGACTTATATACTGACAGGTTCTTGCGAGTGGGAAGCCTCCTCAAGAGGCTATCAAACAAGTCATAAACCTCTCGTTCCTCGACACTAGCAACTAGACGAGGCTACTGGTTGAAACGGGTTAGGGCTTTGGTCCAATACAAAGGAAACTTGGACCGATCCAGCTCGTAAAAAAAGAGCTCCCTATCCTCTAGCTTGATGGAAATTTTAAAGAATTTTCCCTTAAAATTTTTGTAAGAAGTTGGGAAGGGGGCAAAGAGAATACTACCCGGTCAGCTGATAAGGGATAACCAGCTAACCGGGTCGGATGGGTGCGATGCGTAATAGCGCATGAAGGTGGAAGGAGTAGGGCGGAGACGAAACAAGTCACACATGAGCCGAAAGACTTGAAGGGAGGCCCATATGTTGGGATGAAGTTGCGAAGGGGCAACGTTGAGTGTCTGAAGGACATCCATTGTGAAGTCATCGAAGGGCAGGGCGACATGGAGATCGAAAAAAAGACAAGAATATACAAAGAAAAATGGACCATTAGGGGATGATCGAGCCATACAAATGGTTTCGGTCGGACGATAGAAATCAAGGGCCAAGATGTTGTAAGAAGCATCCGACTTTAACAGATGGTACTTATCCTTGAAAGTGTCAATGGACGAAGAGTTGTAGTAGACAGAGATAAACTCGATATCAACCCAGTAAAATCCGGAACAATGGGATGACTCTTAAGGAGAAGTCGACCGATCGGACGCAACGTCTGGGTCGTCAGCCCTTACAGAATCTTCCAAGGGGGGCAACGTTTGAATTGCCCCAACCGACAAGGGCTCGGTCGCTGAGGAAGCAGAAGAAGAAGAGGAAGATGAAGATGATGATGATGAAGAAGAAGAAGAAGAAGACGAAGAGAAAGACATGACTAACCTTTCGGGATGTAGGGTAAACAACACGCTAGCACGATTGAGTTTCAAATATCGAAGCAAGCAAAGCAATAACTCGGTATTGTAGGGAACAACTATTTATAGCCCTTGTAGAGGTCGGAAGACGAAGCATCACAACAGTCTCAACTGTTAGATCTCCCAAGATTCAACGGTCGACGACAAATGATGTCCAAAAACCCCTTATTAATGCACGTCATGTCATGCGTTCGACGCCGCCAATGTGACGTTCAACCTTGTGAAGCCCAACTGTCATAACAGTCTCAAACAAAGACTCTTCAGATTAAACATTTTCGACACCATAAAGGCCATTACGCCTAAGAACGATTAATGAGGCTAATTAGCGAGCAAACACTAGGTAATGCATTGCTAAGCATGACCCAATTCCCCAATCCGACCCAATAAAAAAGGGTCCATAAAAATAGTATAAATAGCACAGATTCCAAGAATTAGGTACGTCATACACAATGCTCAGGATACCGAGTGCAGAATACTGAATTCTGACTTTCTGACTTGAGCGTCTGGACTTCGCGGAGACCGAGAGGCAGAGCAACTAAAGGAGGGAGAGGACCTCACTCTGGGAGGAAGGAGTGAAGACTCGACCGACCGACTGAGGAGTATTCAAATCTATTCAAATCGTTTTCTTGGTTCCAAATCCGTTCGAGAGCATAAATGATAAAAATAAAAAATGCTGATACACGAAACGAGGATTATTGGTCTACTTATACCAGAACAAATTTCATACCTGACCCCACATGCGACGTTAAGAGTATGGTCGACCAATTACAACTCGCTTGCTTAATGAAGTGTGTCAACCAATTCAGAACAAGCCAAAAAAATGTTCTTGTTCGCAATGAAGGTCACAATAGAGAGAATTGTTTATTTAGACAGTAGAATCATCCTTTGTAATGTTGTTTTCATAAAATATTTTAATATCATCTTCTTTTAATGACTTATATAATCTATACTTTCAATAACATTCATATTATATAATCTACAATTTTACACATAAACCAGATCCCATTTATTTATAATTGTATCAACCTTAAAATGTAATTCACAAACATAATTTTCTTTTAAAACAACAATTTTTTAAACTTTAACAATATATAAAAAATAGTCAATATTTTTAATTTATCACATAACTTATTTTTAACCCAATTTATTTAAAATTATTGTGAAAATAAAATTCATTTTAATTCTTCAACTTGATATATAATTTTCTTAAATAAAATAAATAATTTTTTGATATTATTTATAAAATAAAAATTTTCAAAACATTATTATTGAGTTAATGTAATTTTAAACAATTTATAAATTATTATTGTATACATATTTTTATTTTAAAAATTATTAATTATCATTCGTGGAAGAAATAAAATTCAACTGAAGTTGCTAACCGAGTTGAGAATTTCACCGAAGTTATCAACCTAGTGTACAATTTCTTTACATTTTATTTCAACTGAAATTGCCAACAAAATTGATAACTTCAATTTAAATAAAATACACTAAAGTTGTCAACCCATCCTACAATTTTTTTACATTTTATTTGAATTGAAGTTGTCAATCTAGTTGATGACTTTAATTAAAAAAATAAAATAAGTAAACAGAATGAGTTTAATTATTGACAACTTTAACTAAGAAATGATTATTTTTATAATTTTTTTCTGAATTTATCTATTTGTGTAATTTTGTGAGTGAACTACACCATTTGTGTGTCAATTTTCCAAGAATATAAATAACCTTTTTTTAATGATTTTACTTTTTAGAACAAATATGGCTTATGGTTGAAATCAACCGAGCCCAGTCATTACTCTCTATATAAATAAATTCAAATAAAGAACAAACAATGCCAGTTATTCAAAGACAGTAGGGATCATTGTGAATTCAGAGTTAAAATGCAATGGAAAAAAACAAAAATATGCAGAGAAGAAATAAAAACCTTGGGAGGAGGAAGGGGTGGAGGAGGAGGAAGCATATCCCATGTTAGAGTAAAACTTTTCTGCAATCATAAATCTCAATGCATGTTTGTTCTCCTTCCATTTGATCAGCTACATACACCTTCACCTTTCATCTTATCCTCTTGATGTCTATTTCATACAAATATATATACCAGTTTGGTAGGGTCCAAATGCTAAAGCAGTTTATCATCCATAACATTATGGGAAATGAAAGTTCACAAAATTCACATTCTCGAACAACCTACATACAACTGAACAAGATGTTGCATAATGCTAAATCCAACCTGCACCGTAATGACTCAAGGTATAAACTCATTATCCGTGCCTTAATGAATGGACCAGGTTGGCAATCATTTCTTCAAGATACAGAAACTGACGTGTTCCATGTAAACTTTCCCAGGTTTAAACTTTATATTACATTGCATCTGAATTATGTAATACAAGCTACGTCGAATAGTTAGCACCTCAAAATGCATCAGCTAACCATAGCCCACAGATTTAGCATCTTCATTACGTGCTCTGCAGTAATGAAATGGTTACCTCCACCTATTTGCCTAGATAGAATAATGAGGAAGTATTAAGAGAAACAGATATCCACTTCCTCAGTCACTCTATGTCCGTCTCATCATGTTTCAAAGTATTATGAGCTGCTCTATCACCAATCATAATCTTTGTCAATTCTTGAATTGCATAGGAGGTGCTCTGCCTCATTTTATCAACCAGTATTTCAATGTGATATACGATGGTATTCCTTCGTCAATCATCATTTCAAAATACTTACCTGCCTCCTCTAGTTTTCCCTTCTTACAAAAGCCATGAATCAAGACAGCATATGTAGAGATCAGCAATTTGAGCACCATGATATATGGATCAGGAAGACAGTTATCTTTTTCCATTTTAAACATTAACCTGAAGGCCCTATTGACCTCACAATGATCACAATGGTAAGCTTGTATTGCATTATAGCTCCAAATGTCTGGTTTAACTCCTCTTGAAATAATTTCATCCAACAATTGATAAGCCTCTTCCACATGTTCATTTATGTTTTATAATACAACTGTATGTAAACACATTAGGCAAAAGGTTGTACCTTCTCATTCTATCAAGAACCCTGAAAGCTGATTGCAAATCATTTGAATCGCAATATGAGTGAATGAATATCGAATAAGTGAAAGCATGTGGTCTCTTTGACAGCATATCATGAAAAACATTTTTAGCTTCATCCACAGGATCACCATTGCAAAGAGCGCCTAACAACTATTAATATCCTAGCAAATCCACTGGACATCCTTGTTCAATCATTGCTTCAAACATCTCGCAGGCTATATCCGAATCACCAATCTCACCTCACCCACTTATCAAAATGCTGTGACCAAAAAGACATTCTAAAGAATGTGATATCAATTCCAGCACCGGGAAGGATTCAGTTTCGTTGGATGTACATGTTATATGTGCTAGTGGACATAGCACGCACAACTTGCACTCTTCCCTGTTTAGACAACATTATTATAAAACATCAATTCATGTGCAAAACAAGAGGAAAGAGTTTAAAGTATTTTCTTACTAGCATAGATACATCAAACTGCGAAAATTAACATGAAACAATTCTCATAAAATGCAAAACGGTTTACAAAAAGGCACTCTAGTACCTCTACCCAGAGCTTAATCAGCGCATTGAAAAGCGTATATTAATTAATCATGAGCACTACCGTTCTACGGCCTTTTCTGAATGTTCCGCTGTCAGAGCAAAGGGATCACCAGTTCACATCCCTACCTTAAAACGACAACGAACTGTCCTTTTTTTTTCCTTAAATGTTACTTCTTCAATTTAATATAATTGTTTTTTTTAGTTCTTAAAAAAAATTACAGTACAAAACACAATTTTTTTAGTCTTTAAAAAAATTTGTTGAAATTAAAAAATACAATGTTCATCCATTTGGGCAACTCCATACGTGGAAAATGGAAGTAGATGACGTATCAAAACAACTAAATAAGTAATAAGCAATTAAATAAATTTTCTTCCCACAGAAGAAATAGATGAGTTACCAATAGTTTTTAACCCCAAAAACCCTAAATCTTTTAACTATGAGTAGTCTAAACTAAAGAAATAGATGAAATTGATAAAGGGTATATAAAAGTATCTAAAATAGACAAACAATACATATAATTAGTAAAATAGAAATTCTTTTTAAAGAAATTGAAGTAAATTAGTATAAAATATGACTAAACTTGTTTAAACGGTTAAGAAATGGAAGAAAGGAGTATTCAATATGTAAAAAAAAATTAATCTCTCTTAAAATAATGAACTATAATTTAAATTTTGGCATCTCCAAACAACGACTTACGTAAACAATATATATGAAAAACTAAGAAAATAACACTAAAAAGCAAGAAATATACTTCAATAAATAGAATTAAAGTGAACATTTTCACTTAAAATATTCTAAATTCCTTTGAAAAAATATGTCAAATATATATTTATAAAAACTCTACAAAGTGGTCATATTTAAACGGATAATTCTAAACATTTATTACTGATTTGGGAAATTTTATTTTTTTTTACAAAATTGGATTAAGTTGTGTTGTATCAACACAATTTAAGTGAGAATTCGCGGAGATGAGGAATGAATTTGTTGACAAAGAGGACGTTGGGATATGATACACAATTTTCTAAAATTATTTTGTTGAAATTGTGTGTCACTATACAAGTTTGCTTAATTATGTTAATTAACTAAACTTGTGCATGACACAATAATACAATTGAAGTCGTGTCATTCGTACAACTTCAGTTTTATTATTTTACATTGAAGTTGTGCCACTCAAGCACAAGTTCAGTTTGGTTGTGAAAAAAAAAAGTTTAATACATGAAATTTTTTATTTTTTTACACATATTTATAAATTTTAGAAAGTTATTTTTTTGTATTATTTAAAAAAGAATGGTAAAATTTAAATTTATAATAATTTGTTAATTGTAATTATTTGTAAATTACGATATTATGTAAATTTGTCTAAATTAGCTAAATGACATGTAAGTATGATAAATAAAAATATAAGAAAGTGGAAGATATTTTTTTATAATAAAAAAGTTTATTTACAAATAATGACATGTTATTGTCGAATGCGAGCAATTGCTACTATTGCATCCTTCATTTCTACAATAAAAACATTTTTTTTTTGTTCCGATATTTTGTTATGGATGCATCTAGTTTTTGGACTTCATAACTAACCGCAAAGATAGACAAAGAGACCACCATGTGACACCTCTTTTCATAAACAATCATTTTTCATTTATGTTATAAAAAAATCTCACTATTTATAAGAATGTTTGTTATTTTATTACTTTTGTTTTGCTAAATTTAATCATACAAATTTCTAGAATTCAAATAATAAAAAACAGAACATAATTTCATGAATAATATATATTTTAAAAAAACCTAATCGCTTTATGTAATCAAATTATTTAACCATAAAAAAATATTATTCAAAATAATAGAATTGAAGTTATATTTGAAAAAAACAACTTTATTCATTGAAATTATATCACTCATGCATCATGTATCATACTCATAATTTTCTCTTTGTTAGCAAAATTGTTTTTCCTTAAATTTTCATTAAAATTATGCTCATACGGTGCAACTTAGCCCACTTTTATATTTTTTTTTTCAAAATCAGTAAGAAATTTTTTAAATTAACCAATTTAAGTACTTTAACCGATATTTAACATACACGGCCTAAAGCCATTAGATCTAATAATTTTAAATTAGACATCTGATAATGAAAGTCTCAACTTGTGAATAGATATATCGAACCTATTAATTTGATTAAAAGACTCAGGTTCAAATAAATGGATTTAGTTCTAAATCCTTTTCCAATTCGCAAAAATCCGTGAATAAGCAAACTAGTTCAGGGTTGCTGAAATAGTTTAATACCTTTGTTGCTGAAATAGTACTATAATCAGTAGTATAATATAAATAAAAAACAATTTTATTTTTTTAATATAATGCTATGATTAATGTGCTATATATTAAATGTGTATAAAATAGTATTGTTATAATGTAAATCCATTCTTTAAAAAAGTATACCATTTTTTTATTTCTACTTCATAATAAATGTATAAGTGTTAATTAATTAAAAATAAATAAAATTATTTATTTAATTGTAATTTTTTTATTATTTTAAAATGATAAATATAATAATTAAATAGAATCAAAATACATAAAAATTAAAAATAAAAAAATGTTATATTGTAATGTTATAATGATGTGCATATATGTTCATATATACATCGCCCTCTTTAATTAAAATTTATTTTTTTAATACTGGATACAAATGAATTGATATTTAATTATTAAAAAATTTATTTATTTATTTATTCATAAAGGTGCATATCACAATGGAAGAAAAAATACTATAAAAAAATAATAAAAAAACAGTATAAAATATAGTAATAATAGTTTATAAATAATTATATCTATATTTTTTTTCAATGGAGGAATTAGTAACACTAGTATGTATATATAGAAATAATTTTTTCTTTTATGTTTGAAGCTAAAATTAATAAAATTAAAAAGTGTATAGATTTATAACATTAGTGTTAAAACCTTCAAGTAACAACATATTGTCTCAATATTTTCGGCTAATAAAGTCTTGTAAGAGTCCACAATCAAAGCTGAGCTAGATCGGGCACCAAACAAAATCAAAATCAAATCAAAATTTCAATACCAACTTAAGATAATACCAAATCAAAATTAAATGAGTAACCAAAACGGCTTACTGAACAAGTCCAAAAAATAAATCAATTCAATTATTTGATGTGAGAAAAGGAAACGGACGGCGGTGGTGGTGGCGGCGGCATGGGGTGAGAGGAACGAAGAGGTGCCAAGAAAGAAGGGAGAAGAGAAGCAAAGTCCCGCTGCTGCGCCAATCTAAGTTTCTTTTAGGGTTAGGTTTTACCTGACCTCGTGGTTACAAACCCACTAATTAAACCCGTTAACCCGCGGGGCTTAATTTTACCACGGTCTTATATATGTTTAAAGATGGGCAAATTCTTCCTGCACCATATCAATTTTAACCTCTACCATATCAATTTTTTAAATTTCTAAAACTACCCTTCTGCACCATATCAATTTTAACTTCCACCACATCAATTTTTTAAATTTCCAAAACTACCCTCCTACACCATATAAATTTTAACCTTCACCGTATCAATTTTTTAAATTTCCAAAATTACCCTTATTCCAAATTAAAAAATCCAAAATAATAATTATAATTGAGAAATAGAAAAATACATGCTGGACAAAAAATTATGAACACAAAACTAAGAATATATTCTGGATAAAAAATTTCAAAATTCAAAAATATGTTCCGAAAATTGAAATCCAAAATATTTCAAATAAAAGTTTTAAAAATAATTTTTCTATTTTTGTGTAAGGTTATTTTCG
>Ga0123342_1005239_pt1 | contig 19024 bp, 5 predicted proteins | sample Turbeawhitnodule_FD_89960 | JGI IMG/M metagenome (GOLD analysis project Ga0123342, IMG submission 89960) | Root nodule microbial communities of legume samples collected from Mexico - Turtle bean Mexico white nodule | ecosystem: Host-associated > Plants > Roots > Nodule | place: Mexico: Nepantla... | reverse complement strand
TTTCCCTTGACTTCCAAGAGTTCACCATTTCCAATTCTCACTCTCTTAACTTCAGTGTTTTTTAATTCTTCGAAAAGCTCCTTGTCATATGTCATATGATTTGTGCACCCACTGTCAATCAACTAACTCTCACTTGATTCTCTACTTGAGAAACAAGTGACCACGAACAATTGATCTTCTTCTTGACCAACAACCTGTGCATCTACTTCTTGCACCTGACCTTTGACTTTGCAGATCACAACTTCATGTTCAAGTTGATTGCATTTGGATCATTTGGCATCGGGTCTTCTCCAACACTTGTATGGTGGATGACCTTTCTTCTCACAATGGCAGCAAGGTGGGTAGGATTTTTTGGAACCTCCTTCCTTTTTGAAGTTTTTTTTCTTTTTGTACCTGTTGTTGTCTTGATGCTTGACAAGTAAAGCTCCTTCAATCACCCCTTCTTGCCTCATAAACCTTCTTTACTCTTGTGCTTGTAAAGCATTCAAGAGTTTTGTAAGATAAATTTTTGACTGGTCTTTGGTGTTCTTCAAAGTAGTAATGGTGGCTTCAAACTTCTCGGGAACAGTGACCAGCAACTTTTCAACAATCCTAGAGTCATTAAACACAAAACCAAGTAATCTCACCTTATTAGCAATGTTGAGAAGTCTGTCAGAGTACTCCTTCACTGACTCAGACTACTTCATCTTCTGCAACTCGAAATCCCGAATCAAATTCAAGACTTTCATTCCACGAATCCTCTCATCTTCTACAAATTCACCCTTGAGGTAATCCCAAATTTCCTTTGCTGTTCTGAGGGACATTATTCGTGTGAAGATCATTTGAGATACAACTGCAAATAGGCAAGCTTTTGCCTTTGATTTTCTGTTTTTTTTTCTCCTTCTGTGCTTTGATTTGTGCAACAGTAGGATTTGCTGGAAGTGGAGGGACTTCGTAATCCTCTTCTACTGCTTCCCAAAGATCCAAAGCCTCAAGATAAGTCTCCATACGAACTGCCCACATTTGATAATTGTCTCCATCAAAGACTGGTGGTGCAACAACTGAAAAACTCCTTCCATTTTGACCTCACAGATCCCTTAAGAAGAGAGTTCTGATACCAATTTGTTAGTTTCATAACAAATAATGTTTGATTGATCAACTGAGATAATTTATTAAAGCTGGAAAGCTATGTATTTATACACAGAATAAACAAAGATTGTTCTAAAAAACAGGAAAGAAATCTGGTAACAAACCAGTAGTTAAAATAGAACTAATTAATTTCCTAATAATCTGGAGACTTATTCAATAACAAAAAGCTAACATGCAGGATGTTAAACACATGATCCTAACAATGTTCCATTTATAAAGAACCATCATTTCTCTATAAAAAAAATGCCTTCCTCTGCCTTCTGTCTAACTTTTTGAACATCTTTGTCATCATAATGACGATCGGAGTCCGTCATTGGATTCCTAGCAGCAAATACTACAAGACTATCCAATCAGAATTTTAGACAGAGTAAATTCATTTTTGTTCCTTTTTTCTTTGAGTTAGATTTATAATTGTTAAGTTTATCTTGGTAAATGTTGTTGCATGTGAGCTTTCTAGCTTCAACATGGATTAGTTCCTGTTAGCTCAGGGTTCTAGTGATGTAGTTAGATTTTTTATTAGAACTCTATGATGCAGGTTAAGCTACCCTAGAGTAAAGTAGTGTATTGAGTGAAATCAAATGTGAAATGATTGATTTTGATAGTTTTGTATAGTATATGTTGAATTTGATTAGCATAAGTTATTGAATATGTTTTTTTTTTTAGATTGGAAGTGTTTGAATGAGTTGAATTGTATTATGATATAATTTAAATTTAAGAATTTGTAAGTATTGGTTGTTTGATTCTGAATGACTTTTTAGAGGTGTTGAATATATATATATATATATATGGTATTACAAATTGACATATTAACTTTATTACAATTACTATCTAACTGTGAGCAGACAATTTTCATTGTTTTTTGTTTAATATGTTTGAGTATGAAAATAATTTGTTGAAAAACTTAAATTTTAATAGTTTTATGCAGTTTTAATGTGGGTGAAATATTCTTGCTAAAGCTAGCCTAAGACAGTGAGTTTCAAACCTATTTTCGCTCAAGTGAGAGCGAATCTCGCTCAAGCAAAAATGTGATGAATTTTGGGGTATTCTAGGGTTGATATTTGCTCAAGCAAGGAGATTTTCGCTCAAGCGGAACCATTTTTTCTTAAGCTAGATGCTTAAGCGGACCCATATATATAAACTTATTAAAAAAAAATTATGAACTAAATATTTCAACTTTTAAATACAAACTCAATTAATACTTAGCATAATAAATATAATAAATATAATTCATATTAATCATTATGGTAAGCATAAAGTACCAAGGCACTGGATAATTATTAAGAAACCTCTAATTATTCATAAAGAAACACAAGGAAAGTAATTGTGTTTTCAAATTTAATTGCTAAATACTTTTATAATAAATATCTTCCATTTTTTCTTCTTTTAATCAGTACCTTAAGGCCAATGATTGGTTTTCCTAAATAAAAACAGTCATTTAGGTATAAAATAAAGGATATACCTTAAAAGCATACCTTCAGAACTTTGTATGTTTGCAATTCTTTTCATATCAACAAGTGTTGGATCATCAAGCATGTGCTTTTTGGAGTAAACACAAACGAGATTCCTATTAAAACAAGAGCATAAGTAAAAAGTTTCAGAACTCAACTTCGTTTATAGAAGGAAATATAACATCACAAATCTTTAGTTTGATAAACATAGATTAATTGCCCGAGAAGGGATATGGAGCAAATGTTGCTAGTTGTCCTGCAAGATTGCATACGCCACCTGATAGGCTTCAAAACATAAAATTTGATGTACTGGGTGAGATTTTAGCAAGATATGTACGTGTCTTACATTGGAAGAAGATGAAATTAAGAAATGTTATGGACATGTGAATCGTTTATTCGAGTACAGGGCACACTGAATTTAGACGAATATAAGGATGAGGCAAGTGTAAATATCACTTGTCTTTGTCTGTTGATTCTTAACGTCCAATTGTCAGATCAGCTGGTTAAGTATAATGTGCACATCATGTAACATGTTTATAAATTCAATTTATTTGTATTATCACAGTTTTTAGGATGAACTTTAGTCAAATTTTAACTTAAATGGTCTTTCTCTATTACTCACAAAAAAACAAAAGGTACAATCCGTGCTTCAACTGACAGAGAGCACCATATTATTTTACAACAACAATATGATTACAATTTTTCATCAAATTAACATGCATTCTATCTATTTATGAAGAACCAATACCAATCCATGGTCCAAGTCATTCACATCTAACAGACACAATCATGCAATAACATAAATGCCATAAAAAAACACTTTTTTTTTTTTGTTCTTTTTCACCCAAAATCCCTAATTAAACAAAAGAGGACATTTCTAAAAACAAGTATATAAATTTTCACACAAAAAAAAGGAGTTGAAAGTTCCTAACAATTAACTCATTTCCAAAATCCTATAACAAAATATCAAAATTTGAAAAATTTAGGTTACTCAGGATCATTCTAATACAAATCAAGCAACATGATCATGCTAGTTTCAATTTAACATTAACTTAATCAAATCATAAGTAATAGAAAATAAATTAAAATAAATCATGACCTAAAGGAGGTCTCAATATGTAAGAAGTGTATTCCACCATGACGAAGAACGAAGAATTAGAGATAAATCAACGTGGAAACGTTAAAGCAGTGTATAAGTATATTTATCAATCATGATGAACCATGAGCACGAGCAGGAGCCACAAATCTTGAACGGGTGAGAAGAAGGTATAAATAGAGCATGAACCACAATGACAACTACAAATGGTGTAGCACGAGTATGAAGAGTGACAAGAATTCTAAACTAGGGTTTGAAATTAGAGAACAAAGAAGGGTTTAGGATTAGCTTATAAAGTTTAAAGATTTACATAGAAAATATTTACTCTCTTAGTTTAACTAAATTACTAATTTTACACTAACATAATAAATCTTATCTTTATTACAAAAATACAACCGTACTACTTTTTATGACTGGTAGAATTAGAGCTGACATAGTAAATCACTTACTATGATGGTTATATACTGAACATACATAGTAGATAATTACTATGTCAGTTGTATTTTTAAATGACATAATAAATGTTATGTTTATTACAAAAATGTCACTGTATTACTTTTTATGACAAGTGGATTATGCCCATCATAATAACTTGTCATTGTTTCCTATTTTTGTACTAGTGAATGGATTATATTAGTCCAATATATTTAAATACATTATATTTTATCAAAGTTTGATGCCTTGTGCAAATATTAGTGACTAGAAAAAAAAAATAGAAGGTTGAACTTTTTAGGAATCTGACACAAAGAAGTTGTTCCGAAAGCAAAAGTAGAAAGGAATAAGTTGAGTGTGTTTAGAAAGAGCTAAGGGTGCTAAAAGCAATGAGACCAATTTTTATCTTCACATTCATCCATGTGTTTAATACTTTATATTCTTCTCTTCCATACTCTCTACTCCTTCTCACCAACAACAAATTTTAGTTTATTACCACTTCTTTTTTTTAAACCTTTTGGAATTCAAAGTTAGCAAAGAGTTATGACATAACATAAATTCTGAGTTGTATGGTTCATGTGAGGATATTGGATATTGTCATACACAAGCTCTACTTTATTAGATTTTACACCAGCAATATTTTTCTGTGATGTATCAATAGGGTATATTTATATTAGTATAATGATATATTTAGTTTAAATTGTTATAATTATAGTAATTATTTATGATGTGTTTATGTTTTAAAAGTGGATGAATCAAATCAAATATGTTGTATGAAAGATAAATCCATAGAAGGTAATGACATAATGCATAATATAAATGTTGAGTTACAAATTTTTCAAAATGAAATGTTCAAGTTTTATTAGTAACTTAAATTATGTAGAAAATGTATTAGGTGGTGAAAAGTATATGAATAATCCTACATACCACCTTGAGCTATCTTGATGTGTATGAGTGAACAATTCTAAGTGAAGTTATGAGAGAATTTGATTTTTTAATATAAGTATTTGTCTTGGATGATCATACTAAATATAATGTTCTAGAAGTAATTGGATTTTGAAATTTGTGATTTTTTTAATTGTCTTAATTTATTTGATAAAATAATGAATGAAATTGTATTCTTTTAATAGAAAAATAGACTTGACATAATGTATAATATAAATATAAAGATTTTACACAACATATGATATTACCTTTAAATTGCATCAAGGGAGTGATTTCATTTGTTATTATAAACTCATATATTTGATTAAATAAGTAAATATATTTGAATGAGCACACACATAAAGACAATCTAATTACACACATACATCTATAAAGAGAGAATATAGTTACCTCAATATAATCTAATTTATATAAATAGTTCAATCATTTTCATCATATTATTTTTTAAAAATTATAATTGAACTGATGGTTTTATTTACTCGAATCATGTAAAAAATTATATAAATTTAAAGTTATATATATATATTAAAATTGACATAGCATATATATTTTTAAATATACACTGATAAAAATATTTTATTAACATTTGATTGTTATCTATTTTTTTGAAATTCAACTTAAACGTAATATATAATTATCATACATGAATATTCATAGAAAAATTTAGAAATTATAAAACAAAATATATCCAATAAATAGAAAGAAATAAAAACTGTAAATTATACTTACATATAAATGGATCATTGCAAGTATATATTGATAGGGGATTTCGTTACTCATCGAATAAAATAGCTTTATTTTTCATAATGTATATTTAAACTTTCTTTCATATGGTTTAAATATAAATACTTTTAGTTCTTTACATTTCATCAATTAATATTATTCAGTAAACGATTTTACCGCAAACGTTTCAATGATTATATTACATCCCATTACATAATTTTGTAATTCTCTAATAATTTGAATTCATTTTACATAAATAAACTAATGGAAAAATTTTATGTTAGAAATCACACATTAATTAGATTAACTAAAGAGATAAAGTTATTTCATAGTAAAAATTATTTCATAATATATAAGTTAGTGTAAACCTCGTCTAACTTATCTTGTAAGGTTAAATTAGACTTAAATTCTTAATATGATATTAAATTCATTTAAAGTTTATCCTAATAAGAATTTTGTTATATATACATAACCCTTATTTATATAACTCGGGTTTATAATAAATGAGTTATCTATGGTGATATACACGCATACATCAATTTACACCGAAATCTTTTCTCTCTCTTTTATAATAAATTTGTTGGATCTATCATGTCGCTATTGAATTATTCATAAATGTTTAGTTCATATGTAATAGTTGACATCGTGAGATAGTCTATTGAATATCTTATATTAATAGAAGAGATTTCATAGAATATAGGTGACTACAAACCTCATCTTATAAATCAATTTTATAAGGTTAAATCAAACTTCAAATCGAGTCCTTAATAAATATCCAATATTTTCAACTAAACGTCTCTTATTATAAATAAAATAAAACATTTAACAAATATATTGGAAGACATAAGTCATATCACTAAGTCACACTTGAATTTAATTTAATGCTTTAGAAAAGTAAAGTCGAAAATCCTTATAATGTTGTGGTGAATAGATGAATAGGAGAGGTGAAAATAATGATTTGGTTTGCGACTATTGGTAAATGAATATTAAAAGTATGATTTTTGAAGTCAAGAAAGAGAGAAGGAGAATGCGACTTCCACCTACCACTGGTATTTTTCAAACAAAACTGTGCCATTGTGGATAATTTTTTCAAATAAATAAATTTGAGTGCTTCATCATAATTATTACATAAAGAATTGTCGTTAGACCACATTAATGAATTTAACAATATAAATAAATAGAATTTAATAGGCCAAACCTGGTTTGACTGTGTTAATATCCACACACCATATTCTTTTCACATATGTTCAAACACCACCACTTGTTATCAGTTTCACTAATTTTATTTTTTTAAAATGTTGATCTTTGACCAAAATTGGAACAGTCTATTCCAAATATAATATATAATTTGGGTAGTGAGTTTATGTTAGGTTTAGTTTTTAATATTTTTTAAATTAAGTATTTTTAAATAAAATTTTATAAAAATATTATTAATTAAAATGTACAATATTTTTTTTATTCATTTTATTATTGTCATCAATGAGATGACCTAATCATTATTTTTATTTTCTCATTTCTAACATATGAATTAACTTATTTTTCTTCTTCTTCAATCTCCTTCAACTTTCCAATTAACCATCCTTCCATCTTCAAGAACAGTGAAAGCATACTGTTATGTGGGGGCACATATTTCTGTTACATATATAAATAAAAATATTTTTAAAAACGTTTGTATATTTACATATTTGGCACTCTCAAAATTTTTCCTACTCTTATAAAAAAAAATTGACAAATTTTAAGAAATCTGGAGAGAGAATATGCCAATTAATAAACAAGTTGAAGAAAAATAAACAGAAATAACCAACATTTAGTTATTTGATGACAAAATTAAAACTTTAAAAAAATAAAAAATATTTTAAACACTGAGTAGATAAAATTTTAATAAAGACTTAATTAAAAAGATTAAATTTATAAAGTATTTAAAATTTAATCAAGTGTTTGTATTTTAAATAGTTCAAAACTATTTCTCTAACTCGGCCCATATCAGATTTAGAGGTTAACGAACAATTTTGATTTTATTTTAAAAAATAAATAAAATATGTTTTTTAATTTAGTTTAACAATAAAATTAATTTCATTTATATGTAATGATATGTTATATAAATTTTAATGCACATATGTTTAGAAAAAAATATTATTTTTTAATTTTCTTGAAACCTTAAATATTTAGTTATTAAAATATTTACAATTTTTGTATTAGTTTCTAATAAAAGTTTTCTTCTTGAGTTTTGGTCACTGAAATATTTATAGATTTTGCAGTTGACTTTTGGTTTCTACATATTTTTTTTTTATCTTAATAATGAATATATTTTATGTTATATAATGATGAATCATCATCATTCAAAATGTGGTATGAGACATTGGTCCAGAGGAATAAGAGGATAATATAACAAAGCGAGTTTTATTATCTAACGTTTCAAAGAAAGGAATGTTTCAGTCGATTGGCAAAGAAATTTCACCCCGAAATAGAAAAGGTAAAAAATGCGTTTCATAGGGAAATTGGGTTCACAGTTCTCCAAATACAGAGAAGAGGAGGGTCATGAGCTTCTGAAGAATAACACGTTCACTCAATCATGGAAAGTCACATCACCCTTTCATTCTTTAATTCTAAGAAGAAAGTTGAATTATAATAAATGATGTTAGAGATTTATGACCAGAGATTAGGAGATTTTGTAATATATTCATAACTAGAGATACAGACAAGTGATTTTGTAATATATGTGAATTTATGTGTTTTACTAATTGAATTAGATTTAAAGTTTATTTATTATAGTTATTTAAAATATATTAAAAGTGTATTTATTAGAATTATTTAAAATATATAAAGTTTGTTAGAGTTTATTCGTTATTAAAACACTTATAAATATATTGTCTCACGAGTTAAAGTGGATGTAAATTTTATTTTATAAATTAGTTTTACAAAATTGAGTTAAATTTAAAGTTAATTTCTCATAAATAAATAAATGCATGAATAAGAATAAATAACTAGTATTCTTCTTGAAGAAATGTATTTAACAAAATGATTAATTTTTGAACAATTTACTCATTCGATCATGTTTTATTTTTTTTCTTTAAACTCTTTTTTCAATATTTAAGATTCGTCTTCCGGTTGAGACTTACTTGCAAAAAGTTTTTATTTTGTTGTGTCTCTTTATTTATATGATCTTAATGAATTATTATTATACTGAAGAATTAACATATGTACCATGATTAAAAATGTATTACCTAATTTTTTGTATAATTTAATTTGTCTAAATGTTATTTTACTTTAATGTATTTTTATATGACGATTTGTTGGAAATCCAACATCAACTAATAATTAAGATATTTCATAATATATAAGTGGGTGCAAATCTCACATTATAAATCGATTTTATAAGATTAAAGTTCACTTGGTTGGTATTGAATACGAGGTGTACTGCGACGTAAGAGTAGAAGTATGATTTGGGTAGGCAGTTTGAAATTGTTAAGTTGGGAAGAGACGTGGTTCATCTTAAATTTCCGTCGAATTCAAACAAGCATTAAACAAATACCAACTACCGCCCCATAAGTGGTTCTGGAGTTCCATTTAAGTCTCCGACACGGCATAGGCTTCAGATTATCTCTCTCAGGCTCTGCTTCTTTAATTATAGAATCTGAGAATTGTTGTGTCACGGTGATTTACAGAGTGTAAAAGCTACCCCTCTTTCAACACATTTCACCCCATCTTAAAGAGGAAACTCTTTCAGACCTGTAATCCAACACTCAGATGAAAGTGACCTCACAGATACAGAAGGTGTTTCTTCTGATTAAATGCACCCTCACTCTTGCAACTACTTTAAAAATACGTGTTTTCATTACTGGAATAGAGAGTGACAAAGATGACTAGGTAAAAAGTATTGCAATGCAAGTTCCCAACTCAGTGGTGAGAAGGGTCTATTTTATGAAACTAATATTTGGCTTAGTATAGGAATGGGTAAAAGTCACAGTCCGGATAAATAAATAAAACCAATCTCAATCTCTCAGCCCCCATTGGAATGCTATTCAAGATAATTTATTGATTCAATTCGGTTAAATATAGAGGTGAATCAGGTGAAAAGTTTTTAATAATCCGAGAACTTTGAACCCCATTCCAAGGATGATAAGAACACCTAGTAAACTTGGAACTTGTTGGAGAATGGAACTGCAAAAGCTAACAATCATGGAACACGTAACTCACGTTGGTCCGATTGTAAAGACCTACAAAAAGAACTATAGAGCAGTGTTTGCCAGCAGCTCTTTACCCGAGATTTTTTCAAATCAAACAACCACATGGAACATATGATGAAAAATACGAAATTAATTCGATTTATTTAAAAAAACCAATTACTATCACCCCTTCCAAGGAAAGGAAAAGAAAATAACTTTTTTAAAGAATGGTCCATTATTTCTCCTCTGGAGGAACGCAGCCATTTCACAGAGAGTGGAACATTACTGATCACATGAAAGCGCCAACAAAGATCAAAGCTCCAGACTTCCTGACAAGGTATAACATGATTTGGCATGCATAAATAAAGTAAAAACTATGAGTAAAATTTAAAGCCAAACTGCTCTTGAATTTCACAGAAATTGAACTGCTGATACTAATCAACCTGCGGCAACTGTCACATTTAACAGGACAAAATGAGGAGAGGAAGGAAAAAGGAACGGATGATTTAACATCACTCATTACAGGATCAAGTACAAAAACATGACAGTGTTCCCATGGATCAGACCTACTCCAGTAAATTTCAAATTTTCAGCTGCTCCAAAATAGGCATAGTCTCCGATTCTGGTGGAATGTTCTCAGGCTTGTCCATTTCTTGAAATTTAATTGGTTGTTTATCTTGTTGGCAAGAGACACTAGCAGTTGGTAGATCCTTTGGGATGGGGGCAGGTTCATCCCTTCTTGGAGGTGGAGCAGCATATACGGGAACAGCTTGCCGAATATTGACTGCAGGAGCAACTCGCACTGGAGAAGCCCGTATTACAGGATGGGGTGGCACTGAGGCAGGCGGTGGACAAGGTGGCGCAGCAAAGGCTGGTACTACAGTCCTTATAGTCACTGCAGGAGCAATCCCCTGGCAAGATGATCTTATTTGTCGAATAGGAACATAAGGTACTGCTCCTACTGCAGGGAACCTAAGGGGACGGATCCCTCGACTTTCTAGAGCACAGGATTGTGGTGGTAGGGTGGAATTGTCACTGGTGATTGCAGCCTGTGGATGCCTGCTTCGAACACTTTCATTTGCTTTTGCCATTGATGGCTTACATCGAGGTGCAGTCCTTTGGCAAATTAGGGGAAGGATTTTTGATGAAGTGGCTGGCGGTGGTTGAGAACTGATTGGTCTGGGATTTTGAATCTGAAACCTTTTATGAAATGGAATTGGAGTGCTTGGATTAGACATTGTCATCTTTTCCTTCAAACGGTAATTCAGTAAAGCCCGCGCTATTGTGATCTGTTCCAGTTCATCATTGTTCTCTGGTTCCGTTGAGGAGCTTGCAGTCTCTTTTGCCACTGGTAAGAAAATTATTGCCCATTCGTATTCAATTATTCACACATGTACCATAATCATCAGATACAGAGGAAATGAAAAATGCAGTTTTGTTGCCAAAAAGACATGTGCAAATCTATCTGACACGATGTCTTCTAAAGAAGTTATCTTTAAACTAAAATAGATAAGTACTGTAAAAAAGTTTGTAAAGTATTTTCCCTAATCACAAATACTTTTGTCAACCAAATTCTTTCGCCATATGTAATGAGAATAGAAGAATCAAGGAAACAGGCTTGGGTTGGATATTTCCACTGTCCCATTTTAATCTCCACCTTATATCACGCTATGTTCAGAGGAAAAATGGAAATGAAGTCTATATATTTACATGAAAACACCAAAGTTCACCTACAACTCACATTGTTTCAAAGCCGACCAAGCTGCCATAGCTGCATTTTTCTCAGCTTGTTTCTTATTCTTTGCAGGTTCTCCGGTAAATGAGATTCCAGCAAGCTCTACTATCCCCGTAAAAACAGGTAAATGTCCTAGGCCAGACCTGTACGTTGTGTAATGAGGCAATGGGGCTCCTACCCTTTGCGCAATTTCCTGTAGAAGGTTTTTGTACACTCCAGTCTCATCCTAAAAACATTGAACACAATAAGCATGTGAAAGAAACAAAAAACACTACAGATGCAATGAAGACCCATCATGCAATGAGGTTGAAACATTACACATGTTTCTTCCACATTAACAAAATGATAAAAAAAACACTACAAGTTTACAGCAGGTGAACTTTCTACAAGCTATAAAGCAGAGCAGCATAAAGTTCACTTCTAATTTTAGAAACAAATTCATGTTATCTTCTCTTTCATAAAGTTCTCTAATAAAGACTCAAGAATGATTAAATAAATAAAAAAAAACGGATTAATTGGCATGATCAAAGTTCTACACCTACCAGCAACATTTGCGCATTAATTTACAAAATTGAGTAAATAAAAAACATTAGCATAATCGTAAAAGAGGTTGACGAGTTTGAATATAAACGAGGTATAATAAAAGGGTGGAGGTTGGTGAGAAGGAGCAGGTTAGCAAAGAGCGTGGGTTATTGGTGTTGGGTGCGCAAGCTATTAGGGGGTTAAACAGAGTGAGAAAGGGAGAAACCAAAAACCCTAGAAGTGGCAATGAGAGAGAAGACTCACGAGGATCTTGGCGGCGAGGGAGTGCGAGGGGCCACGGTGGGAGAGGGAATTGAGAGCGACTTCGGCGGCGGAGTGTTCAGCCTGACGGAGAGTGGAGCAGTAGTGAGGGCTCTCGAAGATCTCGCCGTTAAAGTTAACGGTGGCCTTGAACCTGGGCGCGTGATCGGGACCTTCCCGAATGCACGTGTATGAAGGCAGGTTGAAGCAGCTCCGCTGGGCCAGCTCTTGAAGCTGGTTTTTGTACATTTCCACCACCGCCACCAGCACCACCGGGAAGACGGTAGCCACTCGCGGATCGGGTCGAATATCTCGGGTCGGTCCGAGAAATTGGTCTGACGGCAAATGAATGGGCTTAGGGTTTGTCGACGGAGAAAGAAGACGGGGTTAGTGAGAGAAAGTTGAGGAGTTAGAAAAAGAGAGGAAAGTGCAGAAGCAGAGAGTGGAGGGTAATTTCTTTGATTTCTGTGAGTGATGATAATAATAATAATAATAATAGTAATAGTTATTTATAATAATAATAATTATTATATAATTATATTGGGAGGTTATTTATTGCGTTGTTGTTGTGAGTCAACTCAAAGGTTAGGGTGCAGTGCAGCAGTGCAGTGCATGGATGTGAATGTGATCTTTTTCTATATTTTCATGCTTTATGACCACTACTTTATTTACTTCGCATTTTCCCCACCCAGTTTCATTTATTACTATTAATTATTAATCTACTAATCTATATAATCAACTACTTACCTTATTTAATGTTAGCTTTTGCTACCTTCAATAAATATCACTGCTATCTTTAAAATACTCATTAACAAATCCAAACTATTTTTCATTCAAAATAATTCCGATACACTAAATTTCTCGGTATAAAGAATTTAAATACACTTTTCTTCTACTGTTATTTAATTATAAATCGTTATATATAATAAATTTATTGCTTTTATAATAAATATTAATGGTAGTTTTCAATGCGTGAAAAAATATTAATTTAGTTTTAATTCCTTAAATAATAATACTGCAAATATCTTGTCAGATAGTTAATGAGACCATTAATTTTATATTCACATTGGTCACCTAAAAACTTTCAACGGATCTCGTTAAGGCGTTAACTACAATTATTTAATTAGTTAAACTTTGAGAACTTGTTTTTGCCAAATTACATATTTTTAAAGTTAAATATTACCATTACATTCTTTCTAAATTATTTACAATTTTAACCTTTTTTTTATTTATCTCAAAAGAGTAATGTTCTCGATTTATGATGTATGCTTATTTATTTTCTAACTAGTCCTCGTATAAATTAATATATTAATTGTTTAGCCTCTGTAATTGTTTTACATCTTTTTTAAGAATATGAGACATATTTAGTAAAATTATATACAAAAACATGTGTATTTATTTTTTTCTTTATGTATACAATTTTAAGGGTCTCTTTACTGTGAATTTACAAAGATATGAAAGGACATTAATCATCTCAATTTGAATTTTGATTGATGGAAAAGAGAAGAAGAGAATACTAGTATAAAGAGTAATTATTTTCTCAAAGTAGAAAAAAAAAGAAAAAATAAGTCAGTATGAGATTATTTCTAAAATTATTTTTATTAAATAAATTTAATTAACACAAATATTTTAATAAAATAAAATAATAATTAATAATAAAATAAAATTTAATAAAAAATATACTTATTTATAATAAATAAATTATATAATAATAATAATTATAAATATAATAATATTATTTACATTTAATACAAAAGTATTTTCTAATTACAAATTTTTAATTTATGAATATTTAAAATATTTATTTCTATATAACAATTGACAATTTTTACATATATTCAAAATTTTACATTTATTTTTTTAAAAGGCAAGAATAAATTTGTAAACTTAGATTTTACACCTTTAAAAAAATAAAAAATACTCTCAGAATCATTACATCATTCATAAACTTCAATTAACTTTATTCACAAATTCACTCTAACACATCACAATCTAAACATACTAACTTTCTTCGCACTCTTCTCTCAAATCCACACACATCCACTTTCTCAAATCCTTATATGTTCACCCCTCAATCCAAACACAACCTAAATTTCGGATAAATTGAGATGATACACTTTAGAAAAAAAATATGATATCAAATTTCCAACCAATTAATGTTTTCATCTAGTTTGAATTAAATAATAGACATATGATCTTTTTTCTTCTCATTTATTGAGTTATGTATTTAATGTATATATTGGTTTTATGTTAAAAGGAAATGAATTTATTTAAAGTAGGTTATATGATGTATTAATTATTAATAGATAAATTCAATAAAATTATACAAAATCTTAACAAAATAAAGAAATATCTATTGGTATGCCTAATAATATTCAATAAAATAATCCAAAATTTTAGTATAAAATAAAGGAATAGCTAATTGAAATCAGTTGAGAAATATACAAATTTTAAAAATTATATAATATTTGTTAAGATTTCGAGGGTAATTTGTGTTCCTGCGAGCTATGAATAACCAAATTCTCAATCAACAAAACCAAAAGAACCTCTTCCTTTACTTCCCTGTTGTCACTTTGCCTAGAAAATTCACTTGGGAAAGGATTAGAAAAATCTTCTTCTAAATCTTCCTTCGATAATTCCGCTACAAAGGGTCTCAACATATTGGATATTACCACCATTACAAAGAAACATAAGCATAAAGAAAAGAGGCAAAGAAAAGGGCCTCCGTAATTTAGCAAAATCCACTTAAAAATTCGCTTTTGTTTTGGAGAAACAAGAGGATATAGCCAAGGAAGATGGAAAGAATTAAAGTGTTTTAATTCTCGCAATGCTTAGTCTTGACATCGTCAATTTTGTTGAGGATTTTGGTCTTGTCATATTCAGTTGTAAATTTGTTCACTAAGCTTAGTCTCGACCCCTTCTTGGTTGGATTATTAAATTTCCTGACTCAGCTCAGCCTTGACCCTAGATTGATAAAATTGTTGATTATGCTCAGCCTCAATCCTTGCTCGGTTAGATTGATCAAAGTGCTCAGCTCCACCCTAGCTCGGTTGGATTGGTAAAATAGCTTATTGTGCCCAACCTAGACCCCACCTCGGCTGGATTATTAAAATTGCTAACTGTGATCAGTCTCATCCCCAACTTGACTGAATTTTTAAAAAATGCTAACTATGATTAAGCCTTGGCTCAGACGAAACATTAAAAAACTGATCTTATATGGCGATATCTATAAAAAAAAACTTACCTTATCAGGCGTCATTTACAAAGACGGGCCTTATCAGGCATTATCAACCTAACTCTATTGACACTTGCTTAAAGTTTAACTCATGTGATACAAGTAAGTCCAATTTAACTTTGGCAATTTTTAAGCCTTAACATGTATCGTAATTTGAAATATGAGCAATCCATAAAACATTGAAAGCAAATTAAAACGACCACAAACCGCTTAGGTACAACTTACATTCGTGTACTAGTAATTAGTTTGGTTTCCTATTAAGAAGGAATGTAACTTATCTAAAGTCGATTATATGACTTGTTAATAATTAACAAATAGATTCTATAAAACTACCCACAATTTTAGCAAAGAATAAAGAAATATGTACTGATGGATATTTACTAGTGGTACTTGAAATTAGTCGAGGAAGATACAAACTTTAAAGATTAGATAATATTAGTTAATATTTAAATAATAATAAAGAACTAATACCAGACAACTAACTAGGACTTATAACATACCTCCCTTACTATGAACAAATGACTCAACATGAATACTCTAATTTGGAGTTATTTAAAATTTGAACAATAACATATATAAAAATGTATTTGGATTAGTTTTTAAGTTTTGCTAGAAGATGATAATTGTGTTTAAGTTAAGAGGTGAAAAGAGTATTTTAGGTAACTTTTCTATAAAGAATAAAATTAATTTTATTGTTGGGTGGTAACTTGAAGGAAAGAGAAAGACGTGAGCTTAGAGTTGAGTTTAATAGATGTCATGATTTTTTTTTAGTAATTGTCTCATTGGGAATCAATTTTATGACCTTAACTTTAATACCGATTGTTGAATCGAGCGCTTAATACTAAATAAAAAAAACTATAGTTGATAGTTATGGTGCTACTCTTTCTACATGAAGAGTGTAGCAACTTAAGTAACGCGATTCAATTATAACTTGGCTTACTTCATGTATGTCACATGACAATTGATGTCACCTGCAACAACATCTGGATTTCATATTTTTTGACTCATGAATGTGTTTTTTCTATAGTGTTTGTGAAATAAAGAGATTCAATTTAATATTTTAAAAATCTTTAAATTTTATAATTATTTTTGTAGTTGGTTAACAATATATATATATGTGTGTTATTAAGTGAATTATGTGATTAAAATTGTTATGAAATAAATTATGTGAGTTTATCTTTGTATAAGGGTTGAATCACCCTAAAGTGATTCATATTTATTTATTATTTTGTTGATAAAAAAAATAAATTATATAATTTATTACATGTATTTTATGTTATTTTTTTTATTCTTACTAGCTTATCCAAATTATTTGTCATTATTATTTATATAATTGTTATATTTTGACAGAAGAAGAAATGACAATGAAAGTCATAAGCACTAGTAGAAGTCTATGGTTATGAACGAGAAACTACGAGTAGATAAGAATCTAAGTTTAGAAACCAAACATTAGGTAGTTATATTAAAATATGAATGTACATATTTGTGTTTTGAAATACTTTTGATTTCATAAAATCCTATGTTGAATAATAGTATACCATATTGTATGTGTGGTGTTTATTATTAAGTGGGTGTTTTAATTGGATAATTAAGATACATTGTGTATATTGGTTAAATTATTGAGTAAATTAAAAATGTATTATTGTTTTTCTTTTAATTGAAAACTCTGCATTTAATTTATTACTATGTATTTTGTTTTGGTACATTAAATATTGTGTGGTTGATTTATTTTTTCACTGCAACTTTAATAGCCAGCTAGTGTTGATTTATTATTAACTTACTGTTGATTTAAAATTTTTAAAATTAAAATGAATATTTAAAATCCTCTTTGCCAAAATAAGCATGTGTACTAACACAATAACTTACTTTTATATGCTATTTTAAGTAACTTCTGTATTCTCACGAATGTACATATAATAATTTTCTTATTATATTTTATCATTTAGATATTTTAAAATCCAACCTTTTTTTTATAAATTAACAATTTTTTGTCTATTAGAAAAGTATTATCTAGTGGAAATTGAATATCTAAATTATAAAAGGATATTTTACATTCATGAGTTTAGACATAACAATCAAACAAAAACTTTAAGGTAAGTATTTACCTATTGGCATTTTTTTACCAAAAAATGTTATTTAAAGATTAATTAAAGTTTGAAATAAAAAGGTGACACATACAATATAACATCCATTGATTAAAAATATGCTATAACAACATTACAAAACTATCTTTCAGTGCAGTAAAATATGTCAATTTTACAAAAACAAGTTTTCAAAACATTTGTTATAAAGGCCATTAGAATAGAGAAACATTATTCTCACTCTTTATTTTTTTACAACATATTTTCATAACAAAAAGAAAAATAAAAAGGCAGGGGAATCGAAATATAAAAATAACAGTGGGGAAAATAGAAATATTTTAGAAAATGAAATAAATAGAATATTTTTCATTCACATACTCTGGTATAGTTTTTGTCTGCATTATTTTGAATCCAAACTTCATCATTCTATGACTAATGGCATTTTCATGTGCTGCAAAGGCTATTTATCTCTGTACTTTTAAATAAGTAAGCAATGAGTAACAAGTCGATGAAGTATACCTCACAAATTGCATATTTAATTATTTGGACAATGTATACTTAAATTTTATTTTATTTTACTCGGTCCAATCCGAATTTCTAAAGCGACATAAACGACAAATGAATATAACTTTATTAATAAGTTTTGAAATATTTTTTATTATGAACTTGATTGCTTTAATATTGTTTTAAGTTTCAAAGTATTATTGGTTGAGAAATTTTATAAAATTTGCACACATTTATATATTATAAAATATATTTATTTATAATTTATATAAGATTTCTAATACATTTTCATTCTCACGTTTACTACTAGATATATATAGTGGATGATGTGATAAGATTAATAAACTGTCGTTATAATAGAGTATAAATTACTATGATACTATAGTAAGAAATTAATTTAAGTCTAACTTAATCTTATAAAATCGATTGAGCATATTGAGTTATATATTATAAAATATATATTTTTAGTTAATTTGAGATCTTTATTAATTAAATTTGTTTGATTATCATGGAATGGGTAAATGAGTTATTTACTTTTTGAAAAATATATATATTTTTTTTAATGAAAGTTTTCATGTTAGGCATCACTATGCAACTTGACATCTCAGCTAGGCTAACACCTCAGGTAACAACAATCATCTGCCATCACATGAAAAAAGTATTATTAAAAAAAAGGAAAAAGAAAGAAAATACAAAAATATGGGGGGACTAGACCAAAACCCACATGTTAACAAAAACGATACATAGG
>Ga0123342_1005238_pt1 | contig 19025 bp, 14 predicted proteins | sample Turbeawhitnodule_FD_89960 | JGI IMG/M metagenome (GOLD analysis project Ga0123342, IMG submission 89960) | Root nodule microbial communities of legume samples collected from Mexico - Turtle bean Mexico white nodule | ecosystem: Host-associated > Plants > Roots > Nodule | place: Mexico: Nepantla... | reverse complement strand
TCGAGTTTCCTTCTTCCTCGCGTGCCTCGGTCGGCCGGTGGGGGTACCTGCGATTGTGCTCCGACGCTCAAGTCAGTAATCTCTCTCAGTGAGAATCCTTGATAATCTGAAAAACATACCTTTTTCTCTTTCTTTTCCTTCTTTTGTACCTTCCCCTTGGGCTTGGGCCCTCTGGGTCGTTAGTGGTTCGCCACGTGTTTTCTGGTTTTTCGGTCGTGTTAGGTGGTTTCCTGGGATCTAGGGGATGTTCCCGAAAATCTGGGGAGTGCTCACGTGCGTTTGTTGTTCAGTGGGAATTAACCGTTTGTCCCATGCGTGACCACGTTAGTTAGATAATTTTAATCTGAACCATGCGGTCGTCCGGTCCCGACCGGTACAGGATGTTTACTAATTTTTCAGCTCTTGCCTAGTACAATTGTAAACACCTCAATACAATCGGTCACCCTATCTTTGAAAGTTATAGCATTCTTATGGTTCCATATAACCTAAACGATGGTCATCCATGTAGATTTCCAAACCCTATTTTATTTATAGCTCAGACCTACTAAACAAAATTGGTTGACATGTTGTTTAGCTTGTGACTGATACCCACCCATTTTCTACATTTGTCCCACACTCCCCTAAAACACAAGTGTTTGACATTTGCAACACTCTTTGCAACGAAGAGCACACGATATTGTCAACATTAATTACTCTTCTCACAAGTTGATCTTGGGTAGGTAACCTATTAAGCATAACCATTCACGCACAAAATTGTGTTGATGGTAGAGATTTGATTTTCCAAAAACTAGTAAAAATCTTCCATTCCTCCCCTAAGACAATATTATTCATTAACTTATAGACAAAGCTTACGAAGTAAGAGCTGGTTTCACCATTCCTCCATTTCCACTAGTCTTCAATATCTCTGATCAATTGTACTTGTGATAGTACTTGCATCATAGTGTTTAGCTGGTTAAGTGCTCAATAATACCAGTTCCTCCTCCATACTAGTTTCCAAGTTCATACACCATTGGTCTATACCAGTGCTCACGGACCTCAGGCTCAAAGTTTGTGTGATTATTACATTCTTGAATAGGCCAAAGCTTAAGACTCCTCCTAATTCCACCTGACATGTCAAAAACTGATTTTATTCCCAATTCTCACTTTCCATTTAAGATTATTTAATAAAAAAAAAGTTGTATTTGATAATAAATAAATAAAATTGATGGAAAGATTCCACTAAAAAAAACAATAAATCAATACAACCATATTCATGAATAAACCATAACAAATAAGGAGACAAAAAAAATTAAGACCCTTCAGATCTAAAGTCTATTTTCAAAGAATAAGGTACCCATTCATTTCACATTTAATATGAACCACATGGCATTAGGTTGTAGCATTTGTTGAATCAAATTCAATCTCTCTATATATACACTATTTCTCTTCTTCTCTTCCATAGTAGTTTTCTCATCTCTCACACAGTTCACAATGCTTCCTTACCATACCCTTGAAGAAGCAGAAGTTGCACTAGGAAGAGGACTAACCCTTGCTGAGACAATATGGTTACAGTATTCTGCCAACAAACCAGATTTTGTGCTTCATTGTCACAATTCTCTATTCTTGTGCTTATTTTATTCTATAGCCCCTATTCCATTCTTATTGGTGGAACTTAGTGGGAACCAGAAGCTAAACAAACACAAGATTCAGCCCAAGGTGAAGACAACATTCTGGGAAATGTTCAAATGCTACAAAGATGTCATGCACACCTTTCTCATTGCAGTTACTCCATTGCAGATCATTTCTTATCCCACCATAAAGGTATTTTCTTTTCTTTTCTTTCGAAGTCTAATCTTCATATCATATCATGTTACTAGTATAAAGATTTTCTAAATGTAATTATTAAAACCTCAACAATCTTATCATATGGATATAATTTTTAAAACATGCAGAAAACAACTGCAGAGGATTTTAATCTTTTCTTATATATAGAACAATTTATAATTATATATATATATATATATATATATATATATATATCGAATGCAATCTTAGGAATTTTTTACCATGATGGAGTTATTTTTTTTTTGTTTTTACCAAAATGGGGTCGTTTAAAAAAAATTACAAAGTTAGGCAAGTCGTGTCAATTTGACACAACTTCATATGCACAAATCGTCCCAATTTGACACGACTCTGCCATGTCATATTGAAGTCATGTCAACTTGACACGACTTCTGTCCTGTCATACTGAAGTCGTGTCAACTTGGCACGACTTCTGCCATGTCATATTGAAGTCGTGTCAACTTGGCACGACTTCTGCCACGTCATATTTTTTTATATTGGGTAGTAAGTTATGTAATGTTAAAAATTAATTTGATACATAATTTTATAAGAGTGATAGTTTTAAGAAACAAAAAATTTGATAATCGTGTATGGATCATGTTTAACGGTAATGTAATACAATAACTTGATTATTTGATTAATTAAAAAATGAAGAAAATTGTTATAGAATTTGGAAATATATAGATAAATGAAAATTTATTGTATTTGGAAAATAAATAGAGAATTATTGTTGTGAATTAGCAAAATAAATAGCTTGAGAAGTAATGATTATTGTTCCTTAAAACTGACACTCAAATTAATTTTTAACATTACATAACCTACTACTCAATATAAACAATAAAATAAAATAAAAAAAGTTATGACGTGGTAGAAGTCGTGCCAAGTTGACACGAGTTCAGTATAATATGACAGAGTCGTGTTTAATTGGGACGATTTATGCATATGAAGTCGTGCCGAATTGGCACAACTTGCCTAAATTTGTAATTTTTTTTAAACAGGCCTCATTTTAGTAAAAAAAAAAAATAATAACCTCATGATGGTCAAAAAGCCCAATCTTAAACTAATACCCGAGAGGAGTGACACTCGTAACATTAAAAAAAAGGTTAAACATCAAGTTTAAAAAAAAAATAATCATTATATTAATCAATTAAATATTAAAATTAAAATAATTATTATAATTTAAAATAATTTCTATTATTAATAAAATTTATAAATTAGTTTTTAAATTATTATTTAATTAGTATCGATACAAAGTTAGTATTAATATTATATTTGTTTAATTAATCATTAGTAACTAATGATACATTTATTACACAATTCAAAATATTAATTTTTTATTTAAATTTGTTTTATTTTTTTAATTTAAAATACTAATATATATCATTATATTATTAAAATAGTTATCAAGTGAATATATATTTTGTGGTCGAACAACCCTGTTCGTGTGTTTGAATATTAATGAATGGGACAAAACCATCTTTCTATATATCTAATCGTGAATCCCAAGTGGTTTGAATAAATTTCAATCAAATCATAAAAATGCACAAATTTAACAAGAGTGTCATACTCACAAACATTCTCTATTACAATTTAATTTTTTTTCCCCTAAACTAAAAATAACAATGAATACATCACTTTTTAATCAATTTTATTATATTAAGACAGATAAAATAATTAATTTGAAGACAGATTTTAAATAAAGATTAATATTCCATTGAAGGTCGAGAATATTATTAACTCTTTTTTAAAAATTAAAACTGTATTTGGTGTGGAAAAAATAATATCCACACACACAGTACAGTACACTATGGACACTCTATACTCTGTAGTTACAGTACACTACGGACATTTTATCCTCTGTAGTTACAGTACACTACGGATACTCTATACGGCTAATACGTGAAACAAAGCAGTAGGTATAATTTATTTTACAATTAAAACCAGTTTTGAATTTATAAAATAATCATAATTCACTATATAAAAGTTTACAGAAATAAAAGTAAAAAAAAATATTAATAATATTTATAATAGAATGATTTATCTTGTGCCTACAGAATATATATATATATATATATATATATATAAAATTTACATTTTAATTTTATTAATTTCACTTTACAATGTGTTCTGCTTTTACTATCAAATTTTCATCAATCTTGAAAAACCTGAAGCAGGACACGTGTGTGTGTATGTTTTGTTTATAAATAAAATATAAATTCATGATTTACAGTTAAAAATTACTTTTAAATAGTTTTTACTTTTCATATCTAAAACACTAAAACTCCAATTAGAATCTCCACATACTACATTAATTTTGAAATTTGATGTAATTACACTTAGGATGGATAAAATCTATAAATTAAATAAATAAAAAATTTAGAGTTGATTTAAATCTCTAAGTTCAATTGAACTAAATTTTAAAGAGTAGTTAAAAGAATTCACTTGAATTATATGATGATTTAAATAAACTTAACTGAAATATATCATTATTTAAATTAATTAAAATTCTAAATTCTTTAAAATACGTGAGTTGCTTAAATTATTTGATTTATTTGAATTATTATTAGCGCACATCATATTTTGAAATATTTTTTATTTTACAAATTATTATCAAATTTAATATAAATCAATTTTATTTAAAAGTAATCCAATTTTAAAAACTAAATTATATAAAAAATTTAGTACAATATTTTGTTTCTTTTAAAATTTAATTCAATTTACTTTAATTTGATTTATTTAAAATACTTTTTAATATCTGTGGTTGCAGTTATCTATCGTAATCATGGACCCATTTATTTCTACATGGTCCTCTATAACCTTTTTATTAATTTAACTTTTTAATATACAAAATTTTTATCATTTAATTAGTTTATTTGAAAGCTTGATTTCCAAATAAATATTAATAATTTTTTTTATAGCTATGCAAGTGTGTAAATTTATTTTTTGTAAAATTTAATCATAGATTTAGTTTTTTTTAATTAAATAGTTTTAGTTTACTGTTAGTCTATTGATATTTTTTATTTTTAGTAGAAAATAGGAAATGTTAACGTAACTATAAGTGATGACAATCATAATATTTTAGCTTAAATAGTAATATTAATGTTTAATATTTTTTGTTTTAAAAATAGGTTACTGTTTTTGTTAGTATTTAGATTATATATTATTTGGATCAAAATTGTTTAAATTTGAAAACTTAAAAGATAAAAAAAAATGGTATTAAATGCAATTTTTTGTTTTTCAGTGGATTGGGATCAGAACTGGTTTGTCATTGCCATCAGGCTGGGAATTGTTTTGGCAGTTATTAGTTTACTTTGTCATAGAAGATTATTTGGGTTATTGGGTTCATAGGATGCTCCATTATAAATGGGCCTATGAGAAGATCCACAAGCTTCATCACGAATATTCAGCACCAATTGGGCTATCAGCACCTTATGCACATTGGGCCGAGATAATCATATTGGGTATCCCCGCATTTGTAGGCCCAATACTAGTCCCAGGACACATAACAACGTACTGGTTATGGTTCATTTTGCGCCAGCTAGAAGCCATTGAGACTCATAGCGGGTAAAACTTTTACTCTTTTCAGAGGATTTCTTTTTACACCCTCCTGCACCTCATAAATATTAAAAAAATTAGGCAATTGCTTCCTGCACCATATCACTGGACCCAATTACAGGGAAAAAGACAAAAATACCTTTAAAAAATGGGGTATATAAAATTACATTATAGACCTCCTTTTCTGTAACACAATAATCTCTTCCAGATAAATTTTTTCCGGAATGTATTATTTTCAATTCCGGATTTTTTTATCAAGAATGGAATTTTGATTTTTTTTTTCCAGATTTTTATATCCAGAACACAATAATCTCTTCCAAATCTACTTTTCCATAATGCATTATTTTTAATTCTGGATTTTCATTTTAATTCTGGATTTTCATTTCCAAAATAAGGCTTCTTCTTCCTTCACCCCTACATTTTTCTTCCTGCACCCCCACAATTTTCTAAATCCCGAAATTGTCCTTAATATTTTATTTGAAAAAGAACACCGTGGTTATCGAAAATAGGGATCTGGGAGTGTGCTACGGATTCAGCAATCCAGAACTGAGTATTTTTTTTTCCGAATGAGGGGATGTTCTGGAAGTAATTTTTGCATAAATTATTGATTTCCAGATTGCTGAATCCAGAAGTCTAATTCTATAACGGATTCATGGATCCGGAATGCCTTTTTTTTTAAATTACGGATTTTTGAATCTGGAATGCATATTTCTGTTACGGATTGGTGGATCCGGAATGGTTTTTTTTTTGAATGATGCATATTTTGAATTACGGATTGATGGATCCGAAATTTTACCAAAAGTGCCAATCCAAAATTTTTCCGGATTCCATAATCCATAATGCAAAAAATAAATATAGTTCAAGTGCATTTTAGGGTTTTCAAAGAACAATAGGGGCAATTTGGTCTTTGCTTAACATTATGGGGGTGCAGGAAGAAAAATGTAGGGGTGCAGGAAGAAACTGCCCCAAAATAAAGGTTATTTTTGGAATTTTTTAAATTGTGTTGGGTGCATGTTCAAAAGTGTTGGGTGCAGGAAGCAATTTCTAAAAAAATATTTTGTCCCTGTTTTATAAAGGCTTGTCCAAAGGCTTCCAAATTTGGAAGTGACTTTCGGGTTGTGAAGTTGATTTTTTTTGGAAAATTGACTTTCACATTGTACACAACATAGAAGTCAATCTTTTTGAGAAAAAATGACTTTCAGATATATGAAAATGTATTTTAAATTCTACAATTTAAAATTCTATTTTGTATTATATATTAAGAAGTGAATTTTACGTTTAACTTAATTTTATAAACTGAATTATAAGATCAGATTTGTACTCACTTATATACTATAAAATATTTTTATCTCTAATTGATGTTGGATCTCCAGCACACCCATTTACGTTGAGGCTGTCAACTTGTGCATGAGATTATATATTTAATGGTGGTTTAATAGTGACTCGATAACGAGTGACCTGATAAACCCAACAAACTTTTGTTATAATAGACTCTAAATGGCTCTGCTACCATATTAATAAGTGAACTTTAAGTATAACTTAATCTTATAAAATGGGTTTATAAGGTGAGATGATCCCACACTAACTAGAGATAAGGACATTTCGTAATATATAAATGGATACAAACTTCGTCTTATAAACAAATTTTGTAAGATTGGATTAGACTTAAAGTTCACTTCTTAATATTACACAACCTAGAAATCATTTTTCCAAATAGGAAGAATGAGAGAATAAATAAAGATAATATTGTCTTTTACACACTATCGATGGGTTTAGGAGGAAATACGAGAGTGAAAAAAAAATATTTTTTCATGTAATTACAACTATAAAGTTCATTAAATTATTTTAATATAGTTCAAAATACATAAAGTGGTATTTGATTTTAAATTTGATTTATCTTATGACATGGTTAAGGTATGATTTTCCTTGGAGTTTCACAAAGTTTCTACCATTTTATGGAGGAGCAGCATTCCATGACTACCATCACTATGTTGGTGAGAAAAGTAGAAGCAACTTTGCCTCAGTGTTCACCTATTGTGACTACATTTATGGAACTCATAAGGTAACCTTTAAATAATTGGTTTAAGCATTACTTACTTATTTTTTTGTACATAAAATATTGAAATTATTCAATATTTTTATTAAAGATAACTCATCATTGTAATAATAGGGTTACTATATACCTTATTTTGCAGGGCTACCAGTACATAAAACAGATGGGCAAGGAAAATTCTACTTACACCCAAAATTACAAGATCAAGTAACTGGCTCTATGATCAAATAAATAAATAAATAGTTGAAATAAAGAATGGCCTTATATATTACAACTGGATGGATAAGTGTTTTTAATATTGGGATAATTTAGATATTTTCTCTCTAATAAAATTAGAACTTAATATTTTGTGCAATTTTTTCATAAGACAGACTTTAGTGGTTCACATGCTATAATCTTATCTTAATTTTTAATATAATCAAATTTCAGTCAACTTAAGAATAAAGAATTTAATATTACTCTACGAAAAAACTTAACTATCTACTTTCTGTGTTCAATTTTTTTGAATAATTATAATTTTATTCCAACATTATAATTAACCCAATAGAAACTTACATTGTATGGTTCAGATTTTCTATTTTCTACATTTATGCTAAAAGGTTCTTATACACAAATTTATATGTTGTTTATAAAACTAATAGAAATATCGTATTAAACAATAATCTAAATATTGATTGATATAAATGATAGTGATACGGTCCTTTAATTAAGTGGATTATTTATTTATTTATTTACAGTAAGAAAATTATTTACTTTATTTATTATTAATACACACCTTTTTTAAAAAATAACTTTTTTACAATCCTACAAAATTAGTCACGACTCACAAATATGTTTTATTTAAATTTTTAAATTTAATATGACGACTATTAGCCAAGCAACAGCCACTCTAAATTAATTGTAATTTGTTTTTCTGGTTAAGTTAATTTTTTATCACGTCATAAATCAACTTCTTAAGTTCAGTTTGAGTCATCTTATGTATAAAATAAATTGTAAATGCAAAATAGTAATATTATTCATATTAATATTATATTAAGAATTAGTTAAAATATTAAATTTAAAGTCCGTTCACGGTGGCGTATAATTTTTTTTACTATTTTAGCTCCGTAATTATTTATTTTGAATTTGTACTTTTTTGTTATGGTCCTTAATTCTTTGTTTTCAATTCATATGTGACAATTAAGTAAGAGATTCGTTTATATTTTATTTTCAATGTAAATTATCAGTAAAGAACAATTACTTTCTTTGTGTTACTAATTTTGTTAAACTAAATAATTAAAAAAATAAAATAAAGAATGAAATTTTTTAAATAATTGTACAGAGAAAGCATGGGGAAGTTAGGCAAAAACATGTAATAATTTAATAAAAAATAGGATAAAAGTGTCTAAAAATAGAAACAAAAATAAAATATTCCTGATCCTTCACAAATCTTTCAATTCTAAAATTACCTTCACGAAAAAGTAAAAGATTTAATTTCTTTTTATTTTCAAATTGTATTGTATAATCTACTAACTCTACAAATTCAGAATACAAAATTGTATTTCCAATTTTAGAATTAAAAAAATATTGTGTTTGGAAATACATTTCAAATTCAAAATTCAAATTATATTCCAATAATTTAGAGTTAGAGTTCAAACAACATTTTCAAACAAAAAATACTTTCTGGATACAAAATTTTATTCTAAATTCTAGATTTCAGAATTTTAGAATCTAGAAAAAGAGGAAGAGGGTTGTCAATGAAAAAAAATGAAGAAAAGAACAAAGTTATCATTTCACATCTTCTATGGAGGTGCAGAAACAATTTGCCTCATTTTCAAAACCTTCTATGTTGAACATGAGCTAATAGTTCGGTTGTGGACTTGTAGCACAAAAAGGCATTAAAATGTGCAGTAATTTCGTTGCAATTATTTCCCGATTCCAACTATTTCAAACTAAGATGAAATAATGCCCTCATAATTGTGATGAAAGTATGAAAATGATTTTTTTTTATGACATAAACTATAGTCACTAGCAACATGTTCATTACGTTCTCTCCCAAAGCACTAAAACACTATTCTCGTATCACTTCATGATTCATCTCAACCTCACTAGCACAACCAAAACCAAAAACAACAACATTATCTACGTCTCTATAAATTATTAATCACAAAAATTCGGAAAGATACAAGCAAGTGAAGGGCTTGTATCATTTCAGCTCATCATAGTTTCTGATTCAACTTTCAAAAGATACCACGCAGCTCTAATCAAGTTGTGAAGAGAAACTTTTGAAGCATCTGTGTTTAACGTAAATTAGTTGTCATGGCGAAGATAGGCATGCTAATGATGGCAGTTGGTGCACTGGCATAGTGGTCTAGGATGAAGGAATAGATGGAGATGCCCACAACTTCACTTTCTTGTCAGCACTAGCTGTGGCTAAAACCAAGACTTTATCATTTCCTGTGTAAAAGGCACCACCAAAATAATTAAGATGAAAAACATTACATGGTAGTTAGCATAAGCATGTGTTGGTATTTTAAATCAAATTCACTTTGTATCATCTAGATAACTTTGCATTATCTTCTAACACTGATTGGCACATACTATACAAGAAACATATTTGGCAAAAAAGGTGTTCATATGGAAATTTGTCAAGAACACAATAAATTAGGTGAAGGACCAAAAGGAAGGAATGGAGTCAGATTAGCAGCTTTACCCATTGGAATAGCTTTAGGAGCCCACGAAATGCAAGAAATGTCACCTGCAAATGGGAAAAAAAAATAATCAACGAATGGAAGATCACAGATAGAAAATTTCTTGATTTACATGTTGCAAGGGAACAACTAAAAGAGTTGATGCTTGAACATACTGTCATGGGCTTTCTCAGCCGTATCCAAAACCTTTCCAGTATCAACACATAGCCACTGCAAGGTGGAACCATGGGTGGCAGCCAAAATTTTTCCATCAGGGGAAATACTAAGGCGGTCATAGTGCAAAGCAGCACCAGAAGAATCGCGAAGAGGAATAGGGAACACCTTCAGCGTCTTTGGATCCTCATCAAGGTGATAACGAACTTCAGGATACAAGGAAAATAAGGTGAGATGAATTGAATTAATTAACAACCTAGTCCTAAAGACAGCACATGTGAACATTTGGATAAGAACCCTACTTGCCCCAACCCCATGAAGGAAATAATACCCTTAACTGATCAGATAACAAGCCCATTTATCAGGCCAGATAAAATAACATGCACAAAAGAAAACATGTCCATTTTCAGCTATAGAATCTCATCAAAGTGCTGTTTGAATTCTTTACTAATAACATGAGGCATGGGCATCTATCTTTTCCAGAATCTTTAAAAGTATTTGCAACTGCAGTAGACACCAAGAGTTTGCTAGAAAAATAAAACCAATTATAAGTAAAAAAATAATCATCTTTCAATATTTGCTCACCATTGATATTCCATATTCTCATTGAACCATCCTTGGATGCAGTGATTATTTGCTCAGAGTTTGGTGTAAAGCATAACCAAGTCACAGCACTCTGACACGCAAGTAATGAACATATAATCATAGTCAAAATAATGGAACGTCATCTTTATTCTTTTTGTTTAAATTGTAAATCTCTCTCTCTCCCCTCTTACACGGAAAACTAATATGCCTGCAACTAAAAATGGACCATGATCTTTATTCTTCGTTTAAATTGTAATTCACAAACGTGTTCAGAGTACAGGCGTGCGTTCATGAAAATTGTCCATGCACATCATGCTCATGAAATTTCCATTGAACCAAGATATTCTAATGTAATACATAAAGTATAAGACTACTGCATAAAAAATATATGAAAATTAATTAATTTATAATATACCTTTTATATAAACAAAGTTGCAATGCATTTGAAGGAAAATATAATCTTTGAATTTTTTGGCTTGAAAAGTCTATATATGTATAAATGGGAGGTTAAATTAAATTTTAAATCACCCCAAAATAATAATATTAACCTTATGCCCCTTAAGCTGCATGACATTTAAAACTTCCTTGGCAGATCCATCCTTCGCATATACAATCTCCCAGACCTGCCAAACATTGTAAACAAGAAAAAAAATGGAGAATACGTAAAGCAATTTTCAAAAACAGCAGTAACATTTAGATAAACGTTGCCAATAAAAAAATATAACAAAAGACAATGAATAATGGTGTATTTAGAGGCTCCCTGAGGTCAGCTAACAAATTATTAGACAACTGTATTCTATTCTATTGCAGTATTATATTAATTTGATTTATTCTGGCTTTCACAAGTTGGATGGTGCAGTTTCAAGAGATATACACTTGCCGCTATCTTGGTTCTTGAGTAGGCAAAGTTATTGACAGATTACAAACAAAATGATGATTAACCAATATGTTGATTATTACACAAGATTTCCTTGAAAAGCTAGTCCTGTGACCTATTGTGTTACTTCAACAGAAAATTATCTGAAATTATTCTAAATTTTCGATTGAACATCAATTTTTTTATATTTGTCTAAAGAGATCCATGCACTGCCTAAAAACATGATCTGACATCAGGAATAGTGCTGACTTCAAGAATCCATTTTCTTCCTTCTTCATCCCCTGGTCTTCAGTCATCCCCCAACAGACTCACTATTACATGCCAGCAAATCATCCTAATATACACAAAATTATGAGGGCACATTCTGGGTTTGTGTCACATTCAACATAATGACCCATGCCCAATGGCTTAAGTACGGGTTTAATTCAGGACGTTGTTATAATTGAGAATCAAGCCTTTGCTAATATAGCTACACATTTTGGTATGGTAGTACATGCTCATAATCATATCATTTGGTATCAAACCAAAGGATCACAAGGGTGCATGTTGAGTCCATGGGTTGAGCCAACCAAGTGGCCCTCCGCAATGGCTTATTTCTTAGGGAAAGCCTCAAGTATAATGCAGGGTGTTAAATGTTAAGCGTAGCACATTTGCTAATAGCTAGTGTTTTTGTCAAGATGGCAAATGCTCTTGGCCATATCATATGGTACGTATATTGGCCCAAAGGAATGCAAGGGAGCATATTGAGTCTGATGGTTGGACTTAAATCAGTGGCCCATGCCTAATGACTTAAATAGGGAAGGACCCACACCTAATGCAGAGTGTTACCTCAAGACTTGTGCCTTGGCTAATAGCTTAAGCTCTTTTTTTTGTGATAATTGCTTAAACTTTTGTCATGTGGAGAAGCCTTATTGATAGTTGTATCACTTTGTATTAAACCAAAAGGAAACAAGGGTGCATGTCAGGTTTGTGCGTCCAGTGGTTATATATACCCAATGGCTTAGACCCGGTGGTGCCCAGGTCAAATGCATAGTGTTATAAGTCAGGAGTGCCTTTGCTGATAACTCAAGCTTTTGCCAAGGTGGGAAGTACTCTTGATTATATCATATTCCTCTTTTTATCTCCTTTTTGCTTTATGTAAAATATTCTTCACAACCCCAGCTTTTACATTTGTTTTTCTACCTAATAGATGAAACAGACTAATTGATAGTTTCTAAAGTCAAGTTTCTTCCATATATTCATTTTTCCACACTGTTCACACAACATTAGAAATCATTTGGCTAAAACTGTTCATTGACCATTGACAAAATTAAAGTAAAAGGCATTGTGCATACATATAAGTGGAGAGAGAGAGAACAGTGAACAAGGAAGGTGATTGGATATACAAACTTCACTGAGCAGTATTTATAGCAGCATTGTAACATAACTTCAGACAAACACACATGTAATAGAAATGAAGGATAACTCTTAATAATAGGCTAACATATTTTCCATGTGGCTTATTCCCTTTTTTAATTGAACAAATACAAGCCAATTTTCAAGGCCAGCACCAAACAGATGATGGGCGCAGCCTTGCTTCTGAAGTGATGATACTGCTAAATCAATCAAGTATTCAACCCTAGCTAATAAAAAATAAGAGCTTAAGCTTAAAGGCTACCTCTTACTGCATAGTACTACTACTAGTTGGCCCTCTATGCATGCATACATAAGAACTATTAGTAACTCATAAAAACTTAAATAAATTTGCACATTAAACTTCACCTTCACATCTGCAGTAAATGCTGCTGCGGCAATAAAACGACCATTGGGTGATATAGCAGCCATGTTATTTTTCAATTGATTTGTATCCACATGCCCAACACTCTTCCCAGTTTTTCCATGCCAAAGAATGATATCAGTCTCTGAATTAGAAATCAAATTTAGGAAAGGTTAGAGAAAGCCAACATTAAGTATTAAATTTCAGTATAAAGACACTGACAATAATTTCATTAGCAAATTGAAATAAAAGTATATTACAGTGCCTTTGATTTGGTGAGCAGAATAAATCTCAAACCGCATCCAAATTTTAGTTAACAAATAGATTTTTCTTACTCAGAAGTTCCTAGGTTATGTCAGAGAGTATAGGTAGCTGAGACCTTTGCAGTATTTAGTGGTTAAATAAATATGTAAAAAGGCAACATAAACAGAAATGTAGGTATGCTCTACTTAAATCACTTTGTGGACCCTTCCCCATCCAAGCGTTTATTTTCTCACAAGCTACTTCTAATTAAAATTGGAATTCCCTTCATAATTGCAGCATAATATTAGGCGAGAAGACACTGAATATATAAATAATTATGACACACAGACAGACAGAACATTTTCTTCATAGATTCCAATGGGAAATGATGTCGGAAAGATACCTTCTGAACAAGATGCAATAATTGTACTTCCATCAGCACTGCCATAAGTTGCTGAGGCTCCAAACATGGTCAATATTGACTTTTTATCATGAACTTTGTGATGCTCCCACTTAATTTCTGGGAGAGGAAGCTTTGTTTGTGGTTTATTTTCTGAAGAGTCAGGCTTCCCTTCTCCATACATATATAATGAACAACCAGAGAGAGTATAAGATGACACAACAATGGAGGATGCATCATCAGAAAATGTAACTGCTGTTGGATGACCACCGGCAGGTAAATTAATCCTTAGAAACCTGCAAAAGTGTAGAGACAACAAAATTTATGCACATGAGATATGATTGACATTTACTTTATATGCATGTGCCAAGAGGCTCTTAAAATTCACATACTTGAAACTTTTACTTGAAGCATCATCCAACTTAAACACCCTCACAACTCCATCAGCGCAAGCTGTTTGCACAGACAATATAAAGTAGGAATGTAAGAAAAAAAAGTCACAGAATGCTTTCGTACAAGTGAAAATAAATAAAAAAACAAAACCATTAGAACAGGTAGGAATCTTAGGTCAAAGAAATCTACAAAGGAAATTAGGAAACAACAATAATGCTTGAAAAATACAAGTCAACACATGTGATCACTTTGAGATAGTAACATTAACAAGGAGGCTGCAAATGCTGAGCACTATTTTTGCAGCTTCTTCATTGCCATTGACTGGAGTGGTTTGTCAACAACTTCAATGATATACCATTGTCTCTTAAACATGTCATGGCTTTTGGGAAAAACTTATGTTTATGGCAGCTCAGATCATGGTATTTTAAGTACATATAGTTTCTTTTTATGCAGAAAAACTGCTTGAGTCAGCAGTGTCATACGGCTATTTTGGTCTTTTGGTTTTGGTTTCGTTATTTTGACAGGTAATATATTGTCCACCTAGCATTATTTTCTCTCATCTACCTAATAAAGTTTATTGTTAATAAAAAAAAATCAGAATACTGAACATATCAACAATGAGGTCAAGATGGGCTTTTCTTTGTAGTAGAAAATAAGTATGACAAGAAATTTTTAATTAATAGATGCACATAGATTCATAGAAATGGAAAATATTTGTCCTCAGATCCATACTTCTATGCAAGCAGCAAATTTAGTATCCATACCCATATCCTATGCATACCCATATCCTACACATACTTGCATTTGGCTAAATGAAATATGTTTTCATTTTTAATATATCTTCTTTTTGACAATCTAATAAAGTAAAAAACTATACTACCAATATTCATATGAAATATTTCAGAAAACCAACAGCATTAATTAAAAATGTAACATCTAACTCAAATAAAAAATATCCACATATTTATCATATATTAAATAAAAGAACTTAACTAAATTCAAATCCAACATAATAAAAGTAAGCAAGTACAGAACTTAATGTAATGTTTTGACAGAGTAAATAATAAACAGACTTATGAAACATAAGACAGCAAGTTAGGACAATAAATTAGGGTTTCAACAAGAGAAATATCCAATTTAAAAAGACTGAACACTAAAGTATCTAAACCCACAACCATCCAATGAACTTTTGCAAGAAAGCAAATATCCAAACCATGACCCATTTTAAAGCAAATACCTTCATTGCCACAAGGTCCAAATCCAATTGCACCCTACGTGCTTCACAACCACTATTTGGTCAAATAGTCTTAAAATTTGAGATTAAGTCTAAGGGTCAGTTTTGATCAGTTTTCCATGAGCACTTCTATTTTAGGACAGAAAATTAAGAAAAATAATGAATGATTTTCTCCATAAGTTAAAATTAACTAAATTGTGCACAAGAGGTTATAGAAAGAGAGTTTCTACAAACTTGCTTATACATAAGCTATGGAGAAACTAATTTTTATGTTTGTTCCTATTTTTTTCATCTTATAGGTGTTTATGGAGAAATCTAAATAGGCCCTCACTCAACTCACAAAACTGACTTACAAGTTACAAGTAAGAGTAATTCTCCACTTATACTATATTTTGATAGTATCTCTAGAAAATGTGTGATCTCCAACACACAATGCATAGAGAAAAACAGAACTAAGAAAACACAGATCTTACAGCAGAGGAAAGTAAGAGGCACCAAAGAAGTGAACTAAGCATGGGAATGAAAATTCAAGAATTCATCTTCAAAAGGAACCGTGTTACACCTGTTGCCAAATTGCGTCCATCGTGGGAGAAGCATATCCCTGTCACTGCATCACCATGGCCCTTCAAGGTATTCAAATCCAACGGATGGTGTCGCTTGTTTTGATCCTAAACCCATAAAAGAAACCACATTTTGAGAACCAATGCAAGCACAACAGGGAAATGAAAAGAAGTTAAGATTTGGAAGCTACCTTGTCGGAAGAATGGGGTTTGGAGAGAGGCTTCTTGGGAAGGGGTTTGGAGATAGGTTTGGGATTGGGATTGGGATTGGCATCGGAATTGGGTTTGGCGATGGATCGAACTTCGGATTGGCGCTTGCGGAAGTAGGAGTTGAAGAAGAGAAGGGCAATTATGGCACCCAACACGAGCGAAAGTAAAACGATGGGTAACGCTGGATCCATTTCAGAGTGAAGAAGAACAAGAAGAATAATAAGAAGAACAAGGACAAGAACAAGGGTTTGATTTTGTTAAGGTTAAGGCTTGGTGTGTGTGAGTGTTGTTGCTGTAGCAGTTGCACACGTGGATTCTTAATCACACCGTGATTCTTAATCACACCGTGATTCTTAATCACACCCTGGATTCTTAATCAACCGTGGATTCGCACCGCTTTCAGATTATGCAGTTGCATTGTGCATACAACTCTTTCTCATCATTATATAAAAACTAAAATATTAAGATTTGTAAAACATTTTTTGTTTTGTAATTTGATTTAAAATAGAATTATACATAAGAAATAAAAATTATAGTATTTACTGAAAAGTAATAAATATAAAAGTTTCGGATAAAGAAAATAAAACTAATATTTTTTCCTTCCATTTCTTAAGGAACTTTAATCTTTTATAGATTATTAATTATAATTTCATGTTCGTATTTTACTCCTTATTGATCTTATGTTTAGAAAATATATTATCAAAAATATGATACTCATGGTTATTGATATTAAAAAACTATAAATGTTTTTACAATCATTAGGGCTTGTGTGTGATGTGGGAAAGAAAAGTTAAAAAAAAAACTAGGAAAACAAATAAAGATAAAAAAATTCTTAAAAGAGTTTGGAAGAGATTTTTTCAATGATATAATATTTACATTTCGCTAAAATGCTACGTGAAATCTATCTAAAATAATTCATTAAAATTTATATATTTTTTAATATCAATATTTTTCTAAACTTTAAAAAAAATTAAACAAATATCATTTTTTTTTATTTTCTCTTCAAAAATCTTAATAATCCTAATTGGATATCGTAATATTTATTTATATAATTTTTTATATAAATCTTTTGAAAGTCTTTACTAAATACTACAAGATTTTTACGAAAAAAAATGTATTCCAAAATATATTTTTGAATTTGAATTTTTTAAATACTTTTCTATATTAGATTTTTTAAAACAATTTTTTGAAATAGTGTTTTCGGAATATGTTTTTGGATTATTTTTTTAAAATATGTTTTCAAATTTTGTTTTAGATTTTTTTTTCCAAAATGTATTATTTGTATTTTGGATCTATTTTTTCGAAATGAAATTTTGGTTTTCCAATTCTATTCCAAAATTTTATTTTCATGACACAAAAGATATATTTTGAATTTCCTTTTCTCAAATATATATTTTTCAATTTTTGATTTTCAATTTTGGTATGAAAGACAATTCTAGAATTTAAAAAAATTATTGGATACAGGATAGAATTAATTAGGTGCAGAAAGCAAAATTTATTTTTGGTTTGCTATCTATTGACCCAAAATGATAAAAGCCCAACTCTCACTTTCTTAACATTTATTGTAAAATCAACTGAAGCCTTAAACAAAGGCCAATCATTTAGGCTTTGTTTGGATTGAGGAGGGGATTTGTGAGGAGGGGAGGGAGTGGATTTGTGAGGATTGAAGAGGATGTGTGAGGATATGTGAGATTGGATTGAGGGATGATAGAGTGGATTTGTGAGGATAGTTTATTGTAAGTTTACAAAATTATCCTTCTTATTACAAAATATTTAAATAATGAATTATGATTTTTTTTTGTGTAGATTTAAATTAATTAAATATTTTTAATATATAATATCCATAATTATTTATATTTTTAATAAAAAATTAAAAAATATAATATAAAATATTTTGATGTTAAATTGAAATAAATTTATTAAATACATTAAAATTTATGAAAATAATATTTATTTGTTAATTTATATAACTATATATATTGTTGATATTATAATTTTATTTTATTATTTTATTATTTATAATTATATATTGTTATTAATAGTATAATTAAATATTTTTGAAATTATAAATAATAAATAAATTTATGTAATATTTAATTTTATATATTAAAATAAAATGCATGCACAAGGGTATTTTGGTAAAATGTAATAATCCTACTAAATTTCCAAAAATCTCTTCATTTTGTGAAGAAAAAAAAAAAAACCCCACCTTCTACCCCATCCTCTCTCCCACTCTCAAAATCATGGAAAAAAAAAAAAACACCCCTTTGATTGATTTACTTTTCTAACATTTGAAGGTATAGAAATAGTATTTATTGTAATTCATAAATAGAAGTTCATGCATATGTTAATCTTCTTATTAATCATGGTTTATAGATGACCCTTTTCCTTGCAGCATTCAATTGCATCAACAAACATTTCCTCCATGCCATGCTTAAACTCAAATCCAGCATCCATAAGTTTCTTGGAGATTAAATGTGGAAGCTTCACATCGT
>Ga0123342_1005237_pt1 | contig 19029 bp, 5 predicted proteins | sample Turbeawhitnodule_FD_89960 | JGI IMG/M metagenome (GOLD analysis project Ga0123342, IMG submission 89960) | Root nodule microbial communities of legume samples collected from Mexico - Turtle bean Mexico white nodule | ecosystem: Host-associated > Plants > Roots > Nodule | place: Mexico: Nepantla... | reverse complement strand
ATACAACCATTTGCATTATGTTTTGACATTGTTTGCTGGTCCATTTTTTTTAAACCTTAATTTTAATCTTGATAACCTTACAAAGTTCAAGATTACACCCAAGTTAAATCAAAATTTAATATTAAAAAACAATAAAATAAAAATATAAAAAAATTAACATAAAATCTTAATAAAACTATTATCAATGGTGCATTTAGATAATTTGCATATCTTCTCGTATAATTTAATATTTATTAAAATTATATAAATATATAAATAGTAAAAATGAAAAATGCGGATACACAGACACGTGAGTGCCTGTGTTCCCGCTAGTTAAAAATAATGAAAATACTCTTACAAAATAATGAAAATAATTTTAAATGAAAAGTAGGAGTAGATAAAAATTTACTTTCAGATGTATATTCACCCTAAATCCAAAATCCAAAATGTATATTTATGTATTTTTAATTTTTTTTTCTATTTTTTAAATGTATTTTTTATTTTAAACTATATTTATTAAATTTTAAATTTTCAAATCCAAATTAAGAATAATTTTAAAAGATAATAAAGTGCATGTTAAAATTAATATGGTACAGGAGAGGTTGGCTGATGAAATATGCCCCATTAGTAACAACTGGGCCAAAATCCATAACTTTTTTAACAATTAAAAAACACAAAAAGAAAAGGCCCTGATAGGAAAAATAAATACGGTAACCAAAAACAAACAAAAAAAGAGCATAAATACACCCTTTCCTTTCCGTTCACTATAAATATGTGTACATTTTCTTAAAGGTAAACTTCAAATAATCAACAAGTTGACAACCGTGCGGTTAAGTTGCTTAAATAATAATAAAAAGGTGCTTCGAATTTATTGTTTAAAATCCATTAATTTTTTAAATGACCGTTTTTCATTTTATATAGGATGAGAATGTGGGACAGACTCACGTTTGTTATGCGGATGGACTAATTCGATCTTCATATTATCGATCAACCTAATCCAGATTATGTGAAACGAACAAATGCGAGACGAACTAATTCGATCTTCATATTGTCGATCAACCTAATTCAGATTACGTGAAACGAGAGTCGAATCAATCCGCATTTTCATTCCTAATTTTATTTTATTTTATGTAACATTTGTACCTTAAAAGGAAATACGAAACATGATTTTAGTTGAGTATCTTGATCTTTATGAAGCATCTTCATTTGATGAGAACTCTAACAAAACCTTGGGAATGCGTGGTAACTGAAAGCACAAGACAGAGTAGTTTTACGAGTCTCAGCACAGTAATTGATTGATGAGGAAGTACTTTCCAGCTTTTTCAGAACTTCTTTTAAGGACATATGAAAAAAATGAGTTTGACTCATCAGTGATCAATCGCTACTATATATACCTTTATCACTACAAATGTTTTAACTTTCAAGCACTACCAAAAAAGGGATTTCTCCATTACCAAAATTTGAGCTCACAAAAAGGAAAAGATATGGTGGGTTAGAGATGAACTGTGAAGGTTGTGGTGGTTAGGGATTCATACTTGGAAGGGCATTTCATAGGGTGGAGCTCCTTATCCAATGCTGGTCCACTTAAACCAAACCATAAGTTCCTATCCATCACCAAAAACAGCCATTTCTCAATAATTGAAATATGCTATTTTGTAGAACAATTTATTGGACAATTTAATTAGAGAAATATACAAAACTGAAATATATGGTATATAGTAAGTGATCTGAATGAGACATGTAGAAATAATAAAAAAAAGCATTATGTTGCTGTGTAAAATGTATAAATAACACTCAATTTCGTCCAAATAATAAAAAAATATTGAATAAAATAAATCATAATTGATTTTAAAAAATCACCTAAAAAATAAAAAAAGATAATAAAATAAAAGTATATATAAATTCAATTAAAAAATAGATAAATATACTTAAGAAAACTTAAAAATAAAATGTTGTAATTTATTTTATATATTAAAAAAAAAATGTAGTTTAAAATTAAAAATTTATAAATATATATTAATAGAAAAAAAAGCTTTAACTGTGAGCACTTTCTCTCCTATCTCCCGTTTTTTACCCGCAGAAGCTAAGTTTCAATTTTTGTTATTTTTCTAACCAATGTGTATAAAAGGAAACTGATTTCACACAGAACACAGGAAATTAGAAGATTTAGCCACCTGAAATTTTAACCTGCAGACCCAATCTGCTGAGAGTGGTCCTGCACCCTTTCAAGTCTAGCTATATGCGTGTACATTTTTACGGATAATTTTTTCTTATTTAATCTACTTGTATAGACTAAAAGGGTATATAAAGTTCTTCAATGTAACAATTATCTTTGATTTTTTTATATTTTTTATTTCGTTCTTTCTGTACTCGTTCTTGCAAAAAGGTATTCCAATGATGATTAAATAAATATTTAATATTTAGAGTGTATATTAAGAATAGATTGAAAACGTAATTTACAATTGATCATTTATTGTGATGAGTTAAAAGCGTTAACTTATTTTTACGAAGGTTCCCAAATTTTTTAAAGCGTTATCTATATTTGGTAAAATGTGTCCCAAAATTTTAGGAATTCCTGCAAGTTATTTATTGTAGTTATTTTAAATGTATTTTCAATCGATCGGTCACCAAGGCGTGACTCATCCGGTACCGACTGGTAAATTTATATTAATATATCAATTTTTATCTTTTTTCAATTTATTCTTTCTATTAAATTATTAATTTTATCAACTTAAAAAGTGTCATATTTTCTTGCTTTTTTAGTATTAGATTAGGTTTAGGGTTTAATTTGTGTATTTGTTCAACATTAATTGCATTTTAATAATTAGTGACTTGTCTGCATGGAAATCTTAATCATCTTAATCTTAAAAAGTAAATAGATTAAAAGAAGTTCATCCAAGACTTTAGCAACAGTCACTATGCTGTATATTTTTCTACTGAACATGTTCCATGTATATAATTTTTTATTTTAATTTAAAGCCGTTTTTATAAATATGATTTATTCAAATTATGTGTTTTTTTTTAAATTATTCATTTTCGTAAACTACTTTCAAAATTACACCATTTTACTTAAATTTCAACCCACTTTAGGCTGATATTTTTTTCTGTCTCACCAAATTGATATTTGTAATTAACATTAACAATGAATATAATCATATTAGTTTGAATATTTATTTATGATAATATTAAAATAAAATTTTAATTATTATATTAAAAAATAAAATAGTCAATTTGATATAAACAAAACTCTACTAACACATAGGAAATGGATAGAATATGGTGAAGTGAGATCAATTTTTTAGCAAAAGTAGAAACTTATTTTATTTACCAATCGCTCGTTTGAAAGCAAAACGCGCTTTCTATATTTTAATTCAAATTTTTAAAATTTGATGTGCTTGTAAGTGATATTTTATTCCAGAAAAAGACAGAATAGCGATTTAAATGGTTACTTAATCTAGCATGACCAACGCAACAAAATCTAGATTTCTCCAATGCTTAGGCAAAAGTGGGACAATGCACCAAACAAAACCACCTCTTATTATAATAATTATTGTATCATAGTATAATGCTTCCATAAATAGTTTCACAGTACACATATAATTTAATTCTCACTTTGATTTCCCCAAGTAAATTTTTTCTTTAAATTTGAGACATACTTAAACATTTAATGTAAACAAACATAGTGAAATTTAAATTAATTATGTAAGAAAATTTATAAATGTCATTTTTCCTAAAGTTTTGGTTGGTCACATTGTTATCCATTGTCCTCTTGTACTTAACCCCGTTCGTTACTCTTGTTGTTTTTTAATACCTAAAATATTCCCTTATTATAGTAATCAAATTGAATTTAGTTATGATATAGCATTAATATTAGAACTATTAGAAATAAGAAAGTCCACACTGGAACTGCCATATCAGGGGTGAAGAAGTGAATCCAAGATCTAAAAAAGCTATAGGAGACAAATGCAAAATATTTGTTAATCACTGTGATTACTATAAATCAAGCAGAAAACAAAGTTCCCTTGACAACATGTGTTATGTTATGATTTAAAAAAAGGTATTTGCATAATATGTTGAAAGAAAAAAAGGTAGCCGAGAAGAACCTTATCTGTAACATTTGGAGAGCAAGGTTCTCTTGATGCTCTTAAAGGGACCAAAAACAAATTTCATCCACTCGTAACACACCCCTATCGGTTTTAGAAAAGCCAAGAAAGTTTGTGTCCACCAACCCCTATTTTACACCAGTCTCTCCTACTCTGATATACTATAGCTGCTCTTCCCACTGTGTCTCAGGTGGTGACACACTCAGACTCACTTCAACCCACTTTCCAAGTTCCAACCTTTCCCCATTTTTTCTACTCTGTATTGGTGAGTTTCTCTGTGTCATTGTGTTCAAACTCTTTTCTGAGGGGCAAAAGCGTAAAGGGTCACATTTTTAGTATTATTTATTTTCTGTGGCTGTGAATCTGTTTTTGTTCATGCTAGCTTTTTGATACAGTGATCACGGGCTTTTATGCTGTGGAATAATCCCTTAGTAAAGTTTCACTCATCATCCCATTCCCATCACCATTTTTTTTATTATTGTTTTTTCACTTCAAAGGGTAAGTTTACAGTATTTTTTTTTTGTGTAAATAATGAAAATGTATGAGGCTTGAAAAGCCAGGTTTGGTGAGTGCTTAACAACTGCAGAATGTGATCTCTACTGCTCTTTCATCAAATCACAAATTTTGTTTTGGTCAAGTAATTATAATGCTTCTTATGTTATAAACGAAGAAAATATAGAATAAAAAGGAGTGGCTTGTTTTATTATTTGGTGATGCTTTTTGCAGACCTGGTTTACAGGGGGTTGCTTCTAATTGTTGTTTCACATGTCTATGAACTTGGGTAGTGAATAACTTGTTGTCTTTATTTCACACGTGACTTTATTTATCAGCCTAACTCACTTTTTCGTCATTGTATGTATGACTTCTAACGATTAAAAAGGGTGCCATTTTCAATTCAAGCAAATTGAATTTTCATATTATACACTACCAAAGCGGGGAAGTTTTAATTCCCATATTGTGGTTTCTTAAACTAGCCTATAGTTTAGGATTATTCACGTTTCTTTTTAGGTCTAATATAAATGCTCCCATTTACATGTTTAGTGCGTGTGAAAGGGAGAAGAAGCTAAAATGTGCTACAAGAACAAGGTAAAGTAGCAGGGAAAGAGGGGCCACTATAATGGTTCAGAGGGTATTCGGGATTTGATTAAAGACTAAGTTTGGTTGTGTGGTAACGATGGCTAAATGTTGATCTAAGTCTGAACTCCAAAGCAAATTCTTAGTCAATTATACTCTCTTCTATGATGGTTAGATAAACATATTTAATTCATATCTGAGAGCATTTAATCTGATATTATGCAATTTGCATCTTATAGAGTGTGACGGTGACTCAGTTTGGACTGTCATGTTTCTAAATTAGAATTTGTTTAATTTTCAGTATGATCTTAAGTAGTCATTGGGTATGGTTGATGTAGATAAATGTCACTTTGTAGATTATAATGCTCTTTGGTGTTTTATCACAATGATTATAATGCTCTTTGTTGTTTTATCCCAATGATTATATCTAGCCTACATTGATTCTTTTCCCTCTGGTAGGGGAAGTTTTTATGATTTTTGCCTTTTTTCACACGCTGGAGTTAGTTTTAAGAAGGATTAATTCATTTACATTAGAATGATTTTATGTTTGGCTTCATTAGTCATCATTTGTCAGTGGTTGCAAAATAGTTGACAAACATTATGCATTAAATTATAATTATGTGTAGTATAATTTTTATTTAATATTAGACAGAAAATTGTATTATGTATTCTAATTTCATTCATTTTCAGAGCAGAACTGCAGAACATGGCACAGATTTTGGCTCCCTCTACACAATGGCAGATGAGATTCACAAAATCCTCTCACCATGCAAGTCCCATTACATCAAACACGTGGAGTTCTTTATTGATGAAACAAAATAAGAAAACCAGTTCTGCTAAATTTAGAGTGCTGGCAGTTAAGTCTGATGGTAGCACTATCAACAGGCTGGAGGGTCTACTTAATTTGGATATCACTCCATTCACGGACAAGATAATTGCTGAGTACATTTGGTATTCTTTCTATTCTGCCTTTGAATATCATACTTCATAGCATATAAGGACAAACTTCTCTACAAGTACTTCTAATACAAAAAAAGAAGAAGAAAATTTAAGGACTTAATTATGTTTAGTCTCTAAAATTTGAGGGAAATCCGGATTTAGTCTTTAAATTTTTTAAAGAAATATTTAGTCCCTCAAGTTGAAAAAAAAACATTCTTAGTCACTGAAATTGAGAGATTAAAATGATTTTTTCCAAAACCAAATTCATCCTAAATTTCAAGGATTAATCAATAATTCAGCCAAAATGAAACAAACTTATCAGAAAGATTAAAATTAGCTCACGCATGAATTAATTTGTAACTTTTTTCTCGTATATTTTCTTTTTAAGTTAATTTTTAATTTATACATAAACTAATTTTAGTTTATGGAGAAACTTATTTCATTTTTGTCTCTTAGAAATGTTTATAGAGAAGTTTGTTGATATCCTAACTATTTCCTGGGTGACAATGCCAGGTAATTAAAACTGTTTTTTTTTTTGTATTTTGAAACAGGATTGGGGGGACAGGAATTGATGTGCGCAGTAAATCAAGAGTATGTTACTTATAATGTTATAAACAGGATAACAGGAATTAGTGTTACCATTGTCATTTGAATTATTTCATGATACTCATGATAACCCTATACTTCATTTTTTAGACAATATCAAAGCCTGTTGAACATCCCTCTGAGCTTCCTAAATGGAACTATGATGGATCTAGTACTGGACAGGCACCCGGTGAAGATAGTGAAGTAATCCTATAGTAAGAATTTTGGCACCCATCCTTTTACTAATCTTGCTAACTCTACGACATTGCAATCTTAATTTGAATCTGTTTTTTATTCTCCCAGTCCTCAGGCAATTTTCAAAGATCCTTTCCGTGGTGGTAACAATATTTTGGTGAGGGCTGTTATGCTTGAATGATGTCTCATGACATGTTGATTGAAATTAAAACACAGATATTATCAAGTTAACTTGATATTTGTTTTGCTAAGGTCATTTGTGATGCTTACACACCTGCTGGTGAACCTATCCCTACAAATAAGCGACACAGAGCTGCTGAAGTTTTCAGTAACCCAAGGGTCATTGCTGAAGTTCCATGGTATATATAATTCTTCTTATCTTTACACATAAAATAATTTCTTTATTTATTTATTCTTGGTTCAGTGTTAATACCAACTATTGTTGAATAACTGTGATAGGTACTTGGGTATTATGGGTTGTCCAGGTTCCACATTGAATAGGGTGATATGATAGATAATGACTTAATGAGTAATAATGTCAATTAAAACTCTGACCTGTTTAGTATTTCATATCTTGTGATGCCTAACCTTTGTAGCTAGCTTTTGAGATTGGGTTTTCCAAGCGTTTGGGTACTTATTACTGTGATATATGCACAACTTCTATGTATGATGATTTATGACCGAAAATAAAAATAGATAATGACTTAACGAGCAATAGTGGAACTAAAATTCTGACAGGTTTGATATTTCTTGTGATGCCTAACCAAATCATGACTGATCTTTTTCCTTTGTTTGATTACACTTACTGTAGAAGATAACTGAACTTTGGTCTTGAATTACAATCTTAATAGAAAACGTGCTAATGTTGTATGTTGATTGTTCAAAGGTTTGGAATAGAACAAGAGTACACCTTACTTCAAACAAATGTGAACTGGCCTTTAGGTTGGCCTGTTGGTGGCTATCCTGGTCCTCAGGTAATGTCACTTCTTTTATTTCTTTTGGCTTTTATTCACATTTCCCGGTTAGGGTGGGGGATGTGTTTCTTCAAGGGCCTTAAGAAATTCAGTTTTTGGGTCTTTCTCACTTGTATGTTGTTCCACTTGTTCATTTTTACATATTATGAGACTGCTACTCACACTGATCTCCTACTCCATGCAATATGTCAATTTCATAACGAGGATTTACTTATTTTTTTCATATTTCAGGGTCCTTATTATTGCAGTGCTGGGGCAGATAAGTCATTTGGACGTGATATATCTGATGCTCACTACAAGGCTTGCTTATTTGCTGGAATTAACATTAGTGGCACCAACGGGGAGGTTATGCCTGGGCAGGTACATCTCTTGCATTTCCCTTTGTTTTAAATCCAATGAATGTCACATCAGTTTTTCTCATTATTTCTTCTATACACATTGCAGTGGGAGTATCAAGTTGGTCCTAGTGTAGGTATTGAGGCTGGTGATCATATCTGGGCATCAAGGTACATCCTCGAGGTAATTCACTTTGGCCTACCTTTACACACACACTGTTGGACTATTTGACACAGAAAGGTTAAACTCTTGAAAGAACCAATTCCTAAAGAATGTCTTAGCGCAGTATCTTAATTCTGTGGAGGTTTTTGGTTCAATATAATGTCAAAGGTTTTGGCTTTTGTGTGATTCTTGTTCATGTCCAGGTGAATTGTAAGAAGTGACTCTTTGCGCGAGGCTTGATACGTTGTCATTATTTGTTTGCTTACCTGAGAATTGCTCCTTGTGCTTGTAGTTATTCATTATATTCAATGGACAATTACTGCCCATAAATCTTCTTTTAAAGGCAGATAAGTAAGGTCAAAGAAAACCCTGAATTATTATAAATTTCCATCTATATTTTTGTACAATTCTTTAGATCTCTGAAGTCTTTAGCATTCTTTAAGAATAAGTTTGATGGCAGGTGAAAGGTTCATGCCACTGCTTGTAACTGAAAATTATTGATTGTCCCCTGTAAACAATACTTTGTGCTTATTCTCTTGTCCCTTGTCCAATTTTGTATCTTCTAATTAAAAATATTACATTTTTGGTATGACCTGACAGAGAATTACTGAACAAGCTGGTGTTGTGCTCTCTCTTGATCCAAAACCAATAGAGGTACCGTAATGCTCTAATTGGCAGTATCGGTTATCCTATCTTAATTGTACTAATTGTTTTGGTGAACATAGGGTGACTGGAATGGTGCAGGATGCCACACCAATTACAGGTTTTTGCCTATGCTTCTTTGCATGTGTCTTTTTTATTTACTAAATTACTAAGTTAGTAAAACACATTTGCCTGTTAGTACAAAGAGCATGAGGGAAGATGGAGGCTTTGAGGTAATAAAGAAGGCAATTTTGAATCTATCACTTCGCCACAAAGAGCACATTAGTGCATATGGAGAAGGAAATGAAAGAAGGTTGACAGGAAAGCATGAGACAGCAAGCATTAACACATTTTCTTGGGTATGTTTTCAAAATTGCCAATACCTATTATTGTTAAGGACACGATAATCAAGTATAAAGTTTTTCTTCTTGTGTGAAAGATACTAATAAAATTGAACGTGCAGGGAGTTGCCAATCGTGGTTGCTCAATCCGTGTGGGAAGAGACACCGAGAAGAATGGCAAAGGTAGGTCATTTACAACAATTTTATGGTCACTGTTTACTGGCATTAGATGAAATAGATATACAAACGTTTAGACTTGTAATTTGGGATTATTATCTGACTTCTTTAGTTAGTTGTGCTTGTGCTGAAGTTGATATCTGAAATTCTTTAGTATCTTATTTGACTTTTGAATAATTGCTAATTGCCAATGCAACAACTTCAGCTTACTATTAGGCTTATTGATTTGGATATTCTTGCTGTGTCCCTTTGGTCCCATTTTTCTAATTTTATTGTTCTCCTTCACGTGTTGCAAAATCTCATGTCTTTCTTTCCTAATTCACGTGTTCTCTTAGCAAATTGTCAATGTTTATTCCTTTCTTTTTCTGTTCCAAATATTTTATTATACCACCAAAGTAATACCAAAGTTATACAATATCTAAAATTGTCAAACATTACTGTAGATGAGTTATTAACCTTACCAATCCTCTTGATCATAGGTTACTTGGAGGACAGGCGCCCTGCTTCAAACATGGATCCATATGTTGTGACATCTTTACTTGCAGAGAGTACACTATTGTGGGAGCCAACTCTGGAGGCTGAAGCTCTTGCAGCTCAGAAGTTAGCATTGAAGGTCTAAATTTATTGATTGATGGCATTCTGGACGGAGCCTGTAGTTTGTAAGGAGCTGGAAAGCTCTCGCACTTTCCTTTTACATCATTACTTGTTTGGACCAAAGAGGTTACCATGCCCAGTTATATTGGTTGTCATATGAAATGCACATCGTAATATCAGAAGTTTGGTTGGTACTATCTGCTTCAGGACAAATTTTCATTTATGCTTAGTAACATTCAGCGTTCCCACATAATTTCTTTGCTTAGAAATAACTGAGCTTGTATAGCTCAGAATTGAAGTCGTTCAATTTTTCTCACATTACAACTGTTTCTTCGGAGGGAAGACTTAGCTCAATTAAAATATTGAGAACCTTGTAAAGAACATGGAACATTAACAAGACATTGTGTGAAAGATTTATTGACCCTTTCATTAGTAAAACCGGAAAATGGTGGGAGAAATTACAAACCATCCTTTGTGTGCGCATGTTAATGGGTGATGGAAAAGAACCGTGTCATTGTCAGTGAGCCTGTCTTGTGAGCTACATATCAGTGATATTATATTATCCACACATTCACAATATTTATCAGTAAAAACAAATCAGATTAGTTGATAACGAAGACGTATGAAGTGTACACGTACAAGCGACATACATAAGAAATTGAATGAATTGGTCGGTATCAATTAACAAACCGTGCTAGATTTTTAAAGAAAAAGTGTGTCGGCTTGACTATAGTTAGCTTCTGTAAGTTATAGTTAGTTTCCACCTGTATAACCGTTTTCTGTTGGTTGGTGTTTTTTCCTCCTTATCTATCTATATCTTGTTATTCTTCAATCAAGAAGGAATCAAGCCATTGTTGATCGTTTTCTTGTTCTGCTGTATTATACTGTCCAACTCATCTACCAGGATCCAATTATCTTTTATATGAATATATTTGTTATGGTATTATCATGTGTCTGTGAGATTATATATTCATTTGCGTGTGGAGAAGTAACATGTCTTCAGTATTACCAAAACTAATAATAATTTACACAGTACTAAACAAGAGATTATAGTAGGCCAAACAGAGAGAATGAACTGTCACCGCTAATAACAGTGAGAAATTCATAACAGAGTTTGTACTATTTTAGTGTCTGGTGTCAAGGTTTTCCTCAGTAGTGATGATACATCAGATAATCTCATTATCTAATAATGCATTTGTATCTGCCAATCTCATTATCTAATAATGCATTTGTATATTTTATATCATATATGTAAATATTACAAATCTTTATTAAAATAAAATAAAGTAATTATAATTTAACATTACAATTTTGTATTATGTTGTTAAAAAATGTAAACATACAATAAAATTGCATTTTAAATCATGAAAACCTACCAATTATATATCAACTATTAATTATAATTTAATAATTTAACATATAAAAAAAATATTCTTAATTAATACAATTGAAAATATTAATTAACTAACTAATATTTAAAAATATATAAATATATACAAAATAATAATGAAATTTATCTGTTTTGTCATATATATATATTTATCAATTTTTATATTAGATTAAAATGATATATTAGAGAGGCTAAAATATTTTAATTTCTTTCCACTGCTATCATGTTCAAAAGAAGAAAAATGGTGGAAATCTTAGCTTGGTCCCATGTCATTGTTAAAATTTTCTTATGTAATTCATTGATTCTAAATAGGTTAAGTTTTCCAAGATCTGTGTATTTTTCTTCAAATTACTAGGTTGAGTTTAATAGAAAAAAAGTTAATCTGGCAGAAAAAATGTTCTCGAAATAAGATTGTTTTGGGAGAAAAAAGAAAGCAAAAAATATTAAAAATTATTTGTTAATTCCTCCGAGTTAGATGATAATAAGAAAGTCTGTAATTACAGTGAAGACGAAGAAGAGAGTGCTACCCATAGAGCTAACTTGTTATCAATCTTTCAACCACTGGACCAAATTCTGAAACATCGCATGATTACAACACCACCGAGATTGCAGCAAAGTCACCGATTCTGTGAGGCAATTCAAAAGCGAATTGCCTCTCATCTTACCCACCCATGAACTGTAACCATGCCACCTTCATTTCGGTCTCTCTCGCGCCACCAAGTTCCGTGCTTTTCCCAAAACGCCTTTCCGCAAACCTCACGCCGAAGCAAACCCTTTTGGTCAGGAAGGTGAGACTCAGAGTCAGAGCAAGCGCTTCAAAGGGTGATGGTAATGCTCAGGCAGCAAATTGGTCCCAGTGGGTCCCCGTGGGATCTTTCGCCGCCGACAAAGTTTTCAGGTTGATCGCCGGCGCCACCGCCAGTCCCATTGGCCAGTTTGTTGCGTACCCCACCACGTTTCTTCACTCTGTCGACCCTCGAGTTAAATTGGTCAGTCATGTAATATCAATTTATGGTTTTTTATCTTTCGCCACTTAAAACTTGTGCTATGTTCTCTGCTGAGTTTTGATTATTCAGGAATAAACGAACAATTTGGTCTTCATCCTCTTTGTTGCATAGTCCTTATAATTATAAAATTATATAAGTAGTCTCTACAATACCAGTAATCATGTCGCAGAGTTTCTTAAGTATTGCAAAATTCTTCAAATTAGTCTCTTGTATAAATAATCAACCGAGGAACTAAATTGATAGATATTAAATATTTTAGAGACTACTTATATAATTTCATTAGTTTTGAAGAACTATTCAGGAGAAAATGTCATACTTAGGGACTAAATTGATAATTTATTCCTTAGTAGGTATTCACTGTGGAGTCTTTTAGTTTTGGGTTTGCAGTATTTTTTTTGTACAAGAGTGTGAAAATGAAATAGGGATTTTATTTTCTGTAATATGAAATTGAGTAACCCCAAGTCGTGACAAATTAAAAAATAAATAAACTTTTGATAAAATCATCATCATTTTAGCACAGAAATTGGTGAATTCAATGTGTGAGCCAAGAGAGTTTAGTGAGAGTGTATTCTGCATAATATAAAATATTTTAAGGCTATGTTTGCTTTCCTATTTGGCCTCTGCTAGCTCAAGATTTTTCAATAAACTCACTTTAATGATATGTTTGGTTTTTCTTACAAGTTTGTTTGCACACTGTCAAGTTTCAATTAAAAGCAATACCAAGGTTGCTTTTGAAAACTCAGTTTGCAAAATGCATTCAAATGTGTACCAAGTCTGTTCATGTAACCTGGGCTTTGGTTGGCTTCTGCTGACTCTACTTTGCGATTGTCCTTGATAAAGAGAAATGCAACAACAAACCGGTAAATAAAACATAAGAATAAATCATAGGGTGAGCCGATTTTGTGTTTTTTTCCAATTCTAAAACGCCATTTGCTTATTGATCAGCTATGGAATTGGACTGCTGTGAGCATATTTTACTGGTAGTGACGTTGCTTTTGATACATGTTTGAGTACTTTCACTTTCTGGTGTTTAACGTCAGAGATCTTATCAGCTATAAATTGCGGTGGATATTTCAATGTTGTTAATATATTGATTGTGTAGGTGGAAAAATGTTTGAGTTGTTTGTTTTGGTTACTTGGTTTATGTGTTTTTTGTGACCAATCAGTCTGATTTCACAGGTATGGCTTTTAGCTCTGGTTGTTCTACCTGCAAGGTCTCACATAGTTATGCGATTTGGATTAGTGATATACCTGACTTTGCTTTCAATGTGGGTTCTACCGAGAAATGCTTGGACGGTAAATAATTGTTAATCTTTGATTTATCTAACACAGGAAGTGGGATCATATTCATATATAGATGGATTGTTCACATTGCTTAATTATAGTTGGTTCTTGATCATTAATTAGGGGGCTGTTGCGATTAATCATTCAATGGTGTTTGATTTGTCACTTAAAGCTTTGCATTGTGTTTCATTTGATGTTGACTATTTTTTTTAATCATCATGTTAATTGCTTTTTCCTCTCCCTCTATTCAAAATTAAGCTCATCGCATTTCTCATTCCTAATGCTTATCTATGATTTGAGCTAGCTCGCACCATATCATAAATAAGTTGGATTTCCTTTATGTTGTGTCAAATCTTTTTGGTTGTTGGCTATTTATTCAGTTGTTGTTTTTTCTTGAATGATATGTTGATTGGAGAAATTTCCTGATAATTTCATTTGTAGGATCAACTTGGAAGAGTTTATTTGCTATCAGGATTATTATTCATAACATTGGGGCTGGGTTCAGATGGTGTACCTGCACTTGTTCAGTTGAGAACACCACCACCTGCAATGATGGGGCTTCCTAATCTTCCTGTATCTTTAACAGGTTATGCATATACAATTACAAAGTTAGGTCCATTAACCTTTACCCGAAAAGGCCTATCTGTAGCAAGCACTGTTGCATGTTTGACTTTTACTGTAAGTTGCTCTCTGTATATCTGCTATTTCTTTTCATTTACTGATGTCTTTGGACATTTAATAAAACTATTACCATATCTTGTAAGCTTCCTAAAACAACAGAAATTTTATGATTCTTTCTGAGAATTTGTTCTGCATTTCTTTGGTAGGTATTTCAAAGTGCAAGTCTCTGCCTCACAACTACAACCCCCGAACAACTAGCGTTTGCATTGCGATGGTTTCTGCTCCCTCTGAAATACATAGGTGTTTCTGTGTCAGAAATTGTGCTTACACTTTTACTGTCATTGAGGTTTATCAGTCTCGTTTTTGATGAGGTAGGAGATTAGGGGATTTTACATACAACCTATGAATTTGATAAATATAGTTTTCATCTGAATTTGATAAATATACAGCTTGTTTTAATTGTTTCAAAGTTATATGCTTCCATGATTACTAAAACGACCATGCATAGGCACATGAGGTGTGGTGGTTGTTCCGATAGATATTGCTGGTTACTGATGAAGTCTTTTTTTTTGTTGTTTTAACTAGTGTTGATGATTGTTAACTAGCGTGTGTGATTTGGTTTAAATCAGTGTAATAAACACTGCATCTTGTTGCAAGAAATTAGGGTTTTGGATGTTGCATTTGTTTATGAATAACGAATTAGAAAACTGTTAGGTAGCTGTTAGTTTTCAATCTGTTATATTAGTTAGGTGGGGCTGAGATAATTAGAGAAATAAGACAGTAGATGTGAAAGAAAGGGGTATCTTGTCAATTCAGAAGAGTTAGAGCCTTTGGGTATTGGGAGGTGCCATAAAAAACACGGAGAGATCAAACTTATGGATACTATGGGAAAGTAAACAGTGCGGTAAAAGATATCTTCCTGATTTATACAATTTTGGAGTACATCCAAACAGGAAGGAGACAATGTCTTGTTTAATAAAATTTTCAGTCGTTACTCATGATTGTATTAGATTTAGCAAAGATAATATTAGCAGTTTAAGATAATATAGTGGGAAGGTAGGCCTAGATATTAGCCAAGTACAACACACAAGTAGATAATAGTAGTAAATATGTGAATCAATAAAAATCCTTTAACAAGTGGAAGTAAAATTAGGCATTTCCTCAACAACTTCAATCGACAGTTATAATCCAATTCAACTGTTAAGCTTAATCCATTCATTTTCCTTTTTCTGTACTCATTAAAATCCATAATATCATACTGTTTTGTTGCAGGTCCGGAACATTGCTTTGGGGATTGTATCCCGTAGGATAAATTGGAAGCAGCTGACTGTTATGGAGACCATTGATAGTAAGTTAATACTGCAAAAATTATGGAATATACATTGGTTGAGCATCACATTTTACACCCTAGTGGAATATACATTCCAAACAGGAGTATAAGTACTGTTTGATGTGTAGTCTAGGCTTTAGAAGTTGATACAACGAAGTGCTTATCCTAACACATTTGTTCGGAGTATATCGATTATAAGGTTGATTATTAGACTGGTAATCGCCATCTTTAGCTATGCTATTCATGAACTACACTTACATTTCTTCCAATAACACTTACATTTTCATGTTATGTGGCATGGACCTTATACTCATATTGTTATCTATTACATTTGTTCCAACAGTTTGTTATAATAAAGTGACAGTATTGACTGATACATGAATTGCCATAGTTACCTTATATCACATCTGTCTGATCCTGAACACAATAACGAATGCCAGTATAATAATCACATTTAACTTTCTTCATCTGTAATGCTAACAGGTATGTGTACCTCCTTCTAAATGACAAAGAATGAAAAGAAGTTAGGATTTTTTTTTTTTGCATGCAGTATAATTAGGATATTATATTATGCGGTAGATAGTTAGTACTGGAAACTTAGTTCTGCAATGGACTAACTATTTTAATTAGTTTAATGTTTAATGGGTTTACATTAGACTTAAAGCTTTTACTTGAAGATATTTCTTCATTGTCATTGATTTTTTTGTTTCCCTTATATGACTTTGCAGTTTTTTTTAATTACTTCCGGCGCATCTTCAAAAATATTTTCAACCATGCAGAGCAAATTTCTCAGGTTATCTTAAATTTACATAGTCTTCTGCTTTCTCTAGGTTTCTTTTAAATTCTTCAACTTTATCATATTTGCAACTCATGCTTGATCTGTTAAATAATCAGATGATTTTGTTCCAAATTTGTAAACCATTTTGAAGGTTTTTCAGATTCAAGCTTACTGTTACTTTCAGTTCCCATATATTAAAAGAGAAACAGTTAGAAATGTGTTCTTTCGTTTATTTGATAGTTTGAACTATATGTTGATTTCATGAACAATGCTGAGTTCAGAAAATATTTACTTTTATTAAATTAGTCTAGCATGTTACCGTACTCAATTTCCCTGGACATCTTATAAGCTGACTTGTTCACATTAATCGGTTGTTATGGTTGTATTCATCATAAACAAATAGAAGGTTCTGTTCTGATAGTTTAACATAAAATTCCGCAGGCTATGATAGTGAGAGGTTTTAAAGGGGACAGTAGCAGTCATAAAATTTACTTTTTGTCAGAATCATCTTTTGGGATTGCAGATGCTATATGCTTGCTGTTCTTGACAGTTATCATAGGAGTGGCTCTCATGTCTGAGTACTACCTTGTCTAACAATATATGCCACTCCATCGGTAAGAGCATTCTGTAATGATGTTACGTGTTTTCATCATTCAGTTAATTTGTCATCTTTCTGTTTGATGTGAAAATTTAGTGTCAGGTGTGTATGTTCAAGGGCAAGGGGATTTCATCAGATTGGAAAAAGGGACCTTACGACACACTGGAAAAGATGGAAAGATGAACTGAGGAAAGTGTGGATGGTTTTGTTATGTTTTATCAGATTTTGATGGATCACATTCTTCCTTACCAGTTTGTTTCAATTCAAAGCTTTTTGTAAAGGTTCAAGCAGTATTTTCTCATGCATGACTCATAATATCAATGGGCTAAATTATTTTATAAGCATTTCTAGAAGAAATTAAAAAGGAAATATGAAATAATCTTTCTACAAGTTAAAAAACATCTTTTATAAAATTCCCTATAAGGGAACTGTCACAAATTAATGTATACATTAAACTCAATTAAATTAAAGTCGAAATTTATCTCAATAGACCGCGAAAATATAAACTCTAGATCAGTTGGCAGTTTAAAATGGAAAAAGTGATTTACTTAGGAAGTCTAGTACATTAATCTGATGTTATTTCATTTTCTATTTTCATACTTCTTTTTTTCTTACTCTCAGTATAGATATGATTAATGTCTCATTGCCATAATATATTCAGAACTTATTATAAATTATGAAATTGAGAATATTTTTTTGGAATGTGTTATTCCAAAAAGGAATTTTAGATTTTATAATTTAGAAATGTATCAAAATATATATTCTAGAGTGTAGTTTTGAATTGGGTATAAAATATATTCTAAAATATAATTTTAAAATTGAGTATAAGATATTATGAAAATGATAAGTTGATTATTTTTTATATTATCATGGTAAGAGAAGAAATTATGGAATTGTCTGAATTGTCATATAGAGAAAAAATCCAACTATTCAATTCAATTTAAGTTTAAGACACGTATATCTAAGGGGAGCATACTCTTGTATTGCGAGACAATGTGAAATAATCCTAAACCTTATATAAATTTGAAATAATTCCAAACCTTATATAAATTTGAAAGTTGAAAATAAATTTAAGAACATATAACAGTATCCTTTTTTTTTCTTATAATTACCCTTTATTGTATAGTATTTAATGCAAACATGTTTATTCCATAATTACAAAACTATAATAGAAATACACTTATTAAAGTTGATCACCATCGACTTTGGTTTTATCTGTCTGACTTTTTATGGATTTGGCATTGTCGTTTTGAGCTTACAGTTTCTCAAGTGGACGACACTAAAACATTGTTACGATATTCAGACAAAGCCTGCAACGGAAAAACAGTTCTATAGAATGGGTAATGAAGCAAGCAACTTCTCTTGTACACTCCCAATGCTTCCTGCAACATTTAAGTCACACACAAACATTAAACAATTTTGCACGCAATGATATAAGTTCGTACATAACTAAGAGCCATAATTCAAAACGATAGAGATTTGAGAGGTACTTGTTGGGGCCAATCACCATCTTTTAACTGAGAATTAATGAGTAACTTTGCAGCACGGTGAAGAGGAGTTGGATCTCTCTCAGCCTACATGCAAATTTAGAAAAGGAGTAAGAAAAAACTTACTTTGGATACAATAATAAACCACAAATGTTGAAATCCAAGATACCACAGATGTTGAAATCACACAGGTGCAGATGAGGAGAATACCTGACCACCAAGAATCAAAGCTAGTAGAGCCCAAGCTGTTTGACCGACATTTGATCGATTCCCTTCAAGAGGTACGTAGGTCTTGGTTGCACATATGCATTAATATTTATAAGTAATGACATTTAAGTTAATGGAAATTGTAATCACAAATAGCCATTTAATTACAAACCTTCATTGGACATGAAAGATAACTTTCTCCCCAACCACCATCCTCATTTTGTAT
>Ga0123342_1005236_pt1 | contig 19030 bp, 8 predicted proteins | sample Turbeawhitnodule_FD_89960 | JGI IMG/M metagenome (GOLD analysis project Ga0123342, IMG submission 89960) | Root nodule microbial communities of legume samples collected from Mexico - Turtle bean Mexico white nodule | ecosystem: Host-associated > Plants > Roots > Nodule | place: Mexico: Nepantla... | reverse complement strand
TTTTGCCTCAGCACAAGTAAAGGTGTGGTCTTGGATTGCTGCAAAGTCCCGCGAAGTTTATTTTTCCTATCCCTGTTGGGTTCTGGATCCTTTGGCCTGTATACGGCTGATTCGGTAAAGCTAATTAGCGTTTGGTTTGGTTGGTCTTTTGACCGGCGATTTTGGGTGTCGAGTTAGGAGTTAAATTGTATGTGTGTTTGTAAAAGGGTTGGACCATCCTGAAGTGGTTCTCATTTATTGACTTTTTATTGCTGATAAAAAAAAATATAATTTTAAATTATGTCGTATGAATAAACATCTAGAAACTTGAATAAATTACGAAGTTTCAATAAAATGGTTTACCATTATTAAGTATAGACAAATTCAGAAAAAAATAGTGCAGTACCCTCGATCATTTAAATGGTGACACGTGACAAAATATTGATACGTCAACAGTAAAAGTTAGAAGGATTAAGAAAGTGATTGGAAATTTAATTCTTTACTTACTGATTGAAATATCTTCAAATATATTTATTAATTTATTTCTGAGACACTTTTTTGTTATTTTTCTAAAATTAATAGAGAAATATATTTAGAAGATAAAATAGTCATTGGCATTATATCAATTCTTAACATATTTGAAAAATTAAATCTCGTATTTTAAAAATATGAAGATTAAATTACATTGGAATCAAATATCAAGACTATTAGCAATAAAAAAAATTTAAAAAATTATGAGTAATTAGAATTCGTAGTTTATAAATAGTATACTTATATTTTATAATAAGAGTAATTAGAATATCTAAACATTTATATACAATTTTAAGTTATAGAGATGTTGATGGATAGATGAGTGGGTCACTATAAGTTTTTTTCTCTCTAGATATTTTATCTCCTTCTGTTTTCTCTTACAATTTATTTGTTTCAACCATTTACTATCTTTCACTTTTCTATATCATTTAATTTACACACTCATTCTATTTTTTATTTATTTTTTCAAATTTTGAATAAAAATCTATTTAAAGTAATATGATGAAAATCATGTTCATTACAATCAAATTCCACGTTTGACATTATCTCCGATTATGGAAATGATGTCCCTAAAAGTCGATACCCTTAAATATCAAATTTTTAGAAGTATGATCGTCAAAACACGTATAATTAGGATTTATACTCTATAAATATTATACATATATTTTGTATTTAGAACTTGTAGACAACTCAAAATTTTCACAGAGAAATGAATCACTACAATACTCCCGATCATTTCATTGAAATTTTTTATATTTTATTATTTTTTTTCTTTCTTATACTTTTATATAATTTATTTGTTTGAATAATTTACTTTATACATGTTATGTTATGTTTATTTTATTTTATTAATTAATTTAAATATTTTATCTACTTTATTTACTATTTTATTGCAAATATTGAATAAAATTTGTTTCAAGAAATATTTTATTTTTAAAATTATTTATAAACAATTAATTTATAAAAAAAATAGCTCAAACGAAGAATTTATCATGAAAGAGTAAAGATCTCTAAAAAAGTAAATGTATATATATATATATATATATATATATATTTCTCTAACATGTTTATGAAATTCTATTTTTTTGGCAAAAATTCACTAAAAAAGTAGATAACACAAAAAGATTACAATAAAATGTTCTAAAATTTTATAAATTTAACTCCTGTGTTCTTTAAAATAGTGATGTTGTAAATAATTGTGATGTTGTAAATAGTAATGATGAATAAAGTAGTTTTTTATTCAAATCAATAAACTTATGGATCAAACCAAAAGAAATTAAAGTATTAAGATTCATACCTGACATCAGTTACAGTGACTGTGAAAGGTACAAGTATTGGACTACATATTTTTTTATTTGGTGCATAACATCAGTATATAAAGAATCATATATAACATCAGTTACAGTGATTGTAAAATGAATGAATATGAGGAGGTAAAAGTTTGTATATGTGCAATTTTGTATTGGGTGACGCCATGATTACATGAATTGAGAGGGGGAGGTCTATCAGTCGAAGAAACCTTCATGATTATCGTAAAATATAAAGGATTGCTGATGTATTATAAAGACTAACTCATTCATAACACTGAATATCTGTTACTGGAATACACATAAGGATTAAAAAATACAAAGTTGAGGATGAGATGAGTCTGTTTTTACAAAATTATGGAGGTCAATAATTATGAACACCGAAAGATAAACAAATTGAGAGTGACGAATGCACTTTGTTTGTAACTGGTAATAACCTGTGGACCCTCTCTTCAGCAAAATCTTGTGCACAAAGTTATAAATAACTTTATATTACTTACTATATAGGCTAAAGTTCTCCTCTTAATTGCACTTAATCCAAACCCAATCAACTTGATTCTCTTAAAAAGAAAAAGAGGGATTAAGTTTGTACTTTGATTAAAGAAAGTAACGTAATCGTTGCTATAGACACATTTTCATAATATACTTTCTTGGAAGACAATGTTGATCTTCGTTTGAATTCCGGTGTTAAAAGACCCACTATCCAGAAAATAGTTCAATTTAAGAAGACTTGTCAGTGAAAAGAATCATTAATCAATTATTGCAAAATTTATCTAATAAATAACATGAAAACTCATTTTTTTAATTTCTTTTTCGAAACCCTACAAGTAGAGATAATTTGGAATTCACGGTTTGATCAAATATTTCCGCTTCTATCGTTACTCGTCATTTGAATCACGCATGGGCAATGATTTTGTTTTATTGTATCTTAATGTATAAAAAAATGTATTATTGTTATATCATTAGTCCAAAAATGAAAGAAAAAGGATCTCATTGCCCAGTCAATTATAAGCTGGAGAGCACGAAACCACTTTTTGAGTGTAACAGGGTTTCGCACTGAGTGTAAAAGCTTTTTACCAAGTTAATTAGTAAGAAATAATTTTTATATAACTTTCTAATACAATGATCGCTCGTAGGATTATAAATTATGACAAAATAATGTGTAATTTTCTTTAACAACATAAGTACCTATATTATTTATGCATACTTTTAACGTTGTTATGATCAGACGCATTCATCGGAATTATGTTATATTCCTCTCTCGTCCCTTCTTCCCAGGGCAAGTCCTCATTAACTCGAAGTTGTATAAATACGAGATTAAATTGTTTGGCAGTTTGATTCATATGCATACGTGACATTAGTTTTGACTTTTTAGTTTGGACTCTCTGCAGTATAAGTCGGGCATCATGATTATATATAATAGGAGCGAAAAACCACACACACAAAATAAAACTTATTGTAGAAGTAGAATAAAAAAGGCTAATACTTTACACAAATATAATAATTATGATGGGTAATATATATAAATATATATAAGGCATACGGTTTTGAAAATAATAAAGAAATATTTTCAAAAACCGAGTCTAAATATGTTATCCCAATCCCAAAAATCCCACCCTTTAACATCTTCTTATCTTGATCTAACTTTTAATAATTACATAGAGCTTATTATATATGATTTAATTAACTTGATTAATTGGGATGAGCGAAGTGTTACATGTCCATGCAGGGGAGATGGCTTGTTGGAATTGTTGGAAAATCAAAGTTTGGGTTAAGTTGGCCACTTTTTGGAGGAGGAAGGTTCGCTGGGACCGGAGCCATTCGTTTTCGGTTCGGAGGCGGTTACGGTGGTGCAGTACGAACTGCAACCGGTTATTCAGTTCCCGGTTTTCGACCCTGCACTTGCTCAACTGGTTCCGAAGGTTCTCCAGGTGTCTCTGTTTTCTCATGCGAGACCTGCGGGCAGATTCGCGGTTCGATATCATGCGCCGAAGTTTCCGGTCGTCCACCACCGAGACCACGGGTTGGTCCGGTTCAGCTGGCTCCGGCTCCGGTTTGTCGGAGCAGGAGCTGGAAGTGACGGGTTTGGGGGAAAGGAGGTGGTGGGAGTCGTCGTCCCAGGGGGTGAAGTCGTCAGGGAAGGCGGAGAATAGGTTACCGAGAAGAGGGTCAGAGGGAGGGTGGGTGGTGAGCATGGTTACGGCGGCAGAGTGACGGGGTTTTGTGAAACTAGAGGCGGAGGAGGAGAGGAGGGAGAAAGGGAGGGAAAGCGTTGCAGGGCTACGTAATTTATGGACCACCTAATGGGGGCAAACGCTGTAATTTTGGAGGATTTTCGAGGGTGTTATGTTTGGTCCGAAACTCTGTGTTTTGTACATGGCATGGCTTTTGAGTCATTTGCCACTATGGCTGTGGGGCCACTTTAGGTTAGGGTAGGGTATCCATGCTTACCTTTAAACTTTGGATTTTCAACTTGGTCCTGAAGGTAAAATTTTAATGCTGTGCTTAGCACCAACGAAAGAAATATATATTTGGAAAACTCCAAGTGATATTTTGTATATAAAAAAATGAGAACACATGACTTAAGTGTGAAAAACATAGTGGGTGAGATTAGGTGTAAGAAAATTTCAAATATTTTAATTGTTATTGATAATTTTGAACACATAGTACACAGAAGAAAGTCCTGAATCCCATAATTCTCATAATATTTTTGAAAAAAAAAAAGAATTTAGACTTTTTTTTATTTCTTTATTTTCCGCACTTTCGCTCCCCCTTCCTCCATTTTCTTTTCTTTACCGAACAGATGGCGAAACAGAATTATATGTTTGTATGGGTCGTAATCTTGTTGAACACATTGTTAGATATTTAAATTTGAACCTCTCTCTCAACCAAATTTTAAAATCGTATTTCATCACTTTCAAATAAAATAATTCTTTCAATAATTTGGAGAACACATGTATTATGGATAAAGTACATGTATATTTGTAAGATACATGTTAAATTGTAAGATACATACCATGAATATAGCACTTTAAACTCTTGCGGTGTTTTAAATTCTTTTTTATCCTCTTAATCCCTTTTTTTTTATTTTTTTTGATAAAATTATCGTATGTCCATAGCTTATGATTTTGGTAATTTCATTTAGATTTTATAGTAACTTTTAGTTTAGGTGTTATTTATGAAATGTAATAGAAGAAATAAATAGTATGAGTTGTTAACAAAGACAGTTGAAGAGTGTAGTTTGTATTGAAAGATCTGTCTAATAATAAAGTAGTAGTAGGAATCACATTAGACACGTGCGAAGGTGTAATTAGGTATGAGTGGCCATATGTGTCCAATGATTAGGAAGGTTGTTGACATGAGCCAACTTTTGCTACTGTCGTAGCATAAGTAAAGGGAAAAAAGATGTAAAAAAGAAAGATACCAATAAAAAAAGGAAAAATAATACATTATATAATTTAACAAGGAAAATAAAATAGAGATAAGAATGAAGTAAGAAAGAGGTGTTTTCGAGAATAAAAAAATAAGTGAATATATTATTCAAGGATATCAATATTGCTATGGCGTATGTAAGTTTAAATACACTAACCACTTAACTTGAAGACAAACAATAATTCTTTTTGAAAAATAAATTATTTTAATAATTAATTACAAACTACACATTAATGCATTTGTTTTAACTACTTTTATATATTTTAATATATTAAATGAAAATTCATTTCAATATATCAATAAATATAATATTAATAAAACTATACTAATATAATTTTTATCAAATATTACATCATTTAATATATTCTAATTAAATAGTTTTTCCCAGAAAAATTATATTAAATTTTTTATTCACATATTATATATATAAAACAATTTATTACTTTGAAGTTATTTAGTATTACATTTATATAAACCAAAGTTTATGTAATGTGTATTTTTTCAAATATACTAAAACATAAATAATTTCACCACTTTATTGTTATTGTTCAATTAACAAAATTTTACATAATAATCACAATAATATAAAATTATAATTTATCAATTAGATTAATAAAACAATTTTTTATATAAAATTATTAACAATATTAACATTTAGTAAAAATTACACCAAATATTTTTATACTTCCATGTATATATCACAAACACCAAAAGGTATAGTCTCCTCTTATCATGTCGACCCATTTTCAGAGTCGAGTGATACCTCCAATTAGGTTTTTATGTTTAATTTAACGTTTAACATATGGATATAAATAAACAACACTCAAACATCTTACATGAAATATTGGGTTGAAATTATAAACGTTATAAAAACTTAATTAAAGAGAAGAGATTAACTAAAGATAATTAGTAATTTTTTAATAATAAATATTTCCCATCAATAGTGTATTTAAAAGATAAATTTAATATAATTTTTTATCAAATTATTAAAAAAACTTAATAGTAATATACAAAAAATCATGAAATTGCATATGGGAGTTAAATTTTTATTTTAAATATTTAATTATATGGGTTAAAATAAAACCATTAAACTAATTTAATAATTTTATTTGTAATAAAAAAATAAAAATCAATTTAATATTTTTTCAGAAACATTTAAGATTTTTTTTCAAAATAATTTTAACTTTATTGGTAGTGATTACCTTAAAAAAATAGAAGTGTTCATTAACTTTGTTTACAAAATATGAGAAATGTTTGAGAGTAATTATTCTATGAATGACAATGTAAACCTTATAGCACATACCTCCTATTTTAGCATAGCATCATATTTATAAAATGAAAACTCGTGTGCCACAGCCGTAACCTGTCTCTAAATCATTGCTGAAGTGTTTTATCCTCCCAGTTAAATATTTTGTGTGGAGCTTGCTTATGGATAAATTCCCAACGGAGGGATGATTGTTCATTCATTCTAATTTGTTATATCTCTTCTGCTAAGAGGCTGGAGAATCTTCATATTATGTTATGTTTTTATGAACAAAATTCTATTTTGTGTGGACATTCTGTTACAAATGGGTCAACTTGATCACAATTATCCATGCAACCAAGAACACATTGCACAATTGTGTCAGCATAGATCTATTTTGGGTAAGCTCAAATATATTGAATGGAAAATTTTATGGTTTGCAATTATATGAGTCTATTAAAAGACAGGAATCAAATTGTGCAAAATAAAATCTTTGATAGTGAAAGAGAAATGCAGATTGTTAAGTGATATAACAACATGATGAATCACGAGAAATGTCTATGTTTTATAATGGAAAGGAACAATAGAAAGTAATAAAAATGGAGGGAAAAAATATATAAAAGCAATTGTTATTAATTATATAGGTAGATCATACTCTTCAATGTCTCGAGTTCTTGGTTACAATAGGATCTTCGGTTCTTGAATTTTGGATCTCAGTTGAATTATACAAAGGGATGCAAAAGATAAGTTAGTATTCAATATTTAGCAATTTGAATGATAAATGTTATTAAACGTGTACAATCTATCTTGATTCATGTATTTGTAAGGTTATACAGGCTTTCATGTTGGTGAACCTAAATTAGCATGAATAACCAATTTAGTCCTTGAATTAGCTAAACATTATGTACGTCTTGATTATGTTAATTTGGTTCCTGAATCGATTTCTTAAGTTGGGATTCCAAGATGTGTTGAGTTCTTACTTCTGGGTAAATCTCAACCACCAATTTCAAGATGGTGTCAACCCTATGTATAGTACAACACTATAGTGAAGAAAATTAGAGAAGTAATTTAAAACATATTGTTGCATGTTGTTGGATATGTAAGTCTTGTCCAACAATGTAACAAATGGGACGAGATGCTCATTTTTGTCTATTTGAGTGCCCCAATGGATAAATGTTGTTGTACAATGGAGATAGATTTCTTGTAAGTGTATATTTCTATTATAGTCAAGAAGTGTTTTAAGACTATTATGTTTATTACCAATTTTTTTTATATCTAATGTTTACCCATTTCTCTCTCTTCATAATAATTTAAATGATATTTTTTTCAACCTCTATTCATTTAATTTATTAACAAACATTCCTATTTGATATATTTTGATTTTTATATTTATCTAATTAAGATGGTTTCATTGAATCAACAACATTATCGAAATTTGCCTATTAAATTAACTTAATTGTTCTCCTATCAATCTCAAATATTTTGGCTAACAACCTACTACTTTAATTATATCAATAAACCATGACATTATATAGCCCCATGGTCTTTGGTGTTTTAAGCCATGAAGCTAAAAAAAGACTATGATTTCTTTCTACTCTCACAAAATGTTGTTTTAATTCTTATTGTCACATATGACAATTTATTTTTCTTCATTACTACTCAAAAATTTCATCTATGTGACATACTTTATCGTAATCTATTTATATAATATGTGAATAAATGATGAGCTTTCATCATAATCTTTATTTATGGATTTAAAGTGTATGACAAATTTTAATATTTTTTTAAAATATTTTTTGTGACAAATTTTTATCATATTCTTTAAATATTTATATGTTGAACTTTCATAATAATTTTTTTATGACGAGTTTTATTATAATCTTCAAATATTTTTACTATGATTTCATCATAATCTTCAAATATTTATATGAAAAGCTACTTTCCAATGGACGATAACACAATATCATAATCTTCAAATATTTATATGAAAAACTACTTTCCAATGGACGATAACACAATAGATTACTTTCTTTCTTTAATATAAATATTTTAGTTTAATTTTATTGTTGATAAAATCTTAATTAAGTTGAAAAATATGATTTTGTATAGATTTTTTTAGTTAAAATGTTTAATTATTATTATTAAGAATTTTCTATATTTCATGTTTCTATAGATTTTCAAAACTAATATTATTTAAAAAAAAATCAAAATTTACATTAACCATCCTCTGTCCGATATAAAATTTCATCATCAAACTGTACCAAGTGTAATTTTGCGTCCAACATTGCATGGTCGAACATAATTTTATTGATTTTTTAAACTTATTTTTTTAGTACAACTTTGAATCAAAGTGTATTGACCTGACATAAAATAGAAGTTTCTATGTTAAAAATTTTGGTCAGATGAAAATTTACGTCATCTACATCTATATTGAACAGTTAAAAAACATAAAAAAAATAATATTTTTTTACACTAGTATCATCTATTAAATGAACTTAACTAGTTTATATCAATCTCTTCTAGTTCTATTGAAATTTGACTAAGAAGAATGTTATAATATTACTAGTTCATTAATAATTGTTTATATTGAAAGTAGTCGTTGTGGAAGGTTTATAACAAGGGATGTGGAATAATCCTTTGTGCTTATATTTACGTGTTGCGTGTTGATACAAGTTCTATTTATATACATTAGTTATTAAAATATTCTATAACCATTTTGTATTTTATTTTGACATTGTTTTCTAGTATTACTGGTATTTGAGTTTGATATCCTTAATTATTGTTGATAAAGAAAAAGTCAGTGAAACAACTTAAACTTAAGTAACAAGTTGTTGAATGCGATATTGAACAAAAATTAAATTTAAATTCAGAGCAAAAGAAACTTTAATAACGTTTCCCGTGAGATGGTATTTCAATATGATATCTTGTTTAATTAAAAACCTCTTAAATTTGGATAAGAAAAAACCTAGCTAATTATGTTAACTCATACTTCACAAAAGAGAGTATTTCAAATTTAAACTGAATTTAAATTTTTAAGTATTTGTATTTTTTTAATTAGTTTTAATGTGTATTATTTAGAAATGATAGCTGAAAATTGTGACAAGCAAAAGATTAATTTTTTAAGCCCCGTAGAAAAGAAGAGATAAAAGAAAGCAATGAAGAAAATGGGCATGATGGTGGGATGACAGAGAATAAAGTGCGGCATGAAGGGGAAGCTGCATAGACATGATAGGGGATGGCAGCCTATGATGGTGGCACTTCGGTTCGTAGGTTCGGGAATAGAAGGAGGTTTTTTTTCCAGATTTGATATTTTTTGAAATAAATAAAAATTATTTTGAATCTTGACAAGTCTTTCTTACCGAAATCGTACTCACAATTACGTTATATCAAATTTTACTTAAATAGTATATAAAAACGTGTTAAATCATTTTGATATAGCTTTAAGTTAGTATTAGCTTCAACTTATATTAAACAACTACCTATCATTATAATTTACTCCTTTATTTTAACAAATTTATTTAATTTAGTATTTTATTTAATAAAAAAAGCAACCTAGTACTTTATACTTTTATCATCACAAACTAATCTCTTAAATAATAAGTTTTTTGTTACACATAATCTCAATTTTCAATTATTATTATTATAAATAAGAATTATTGGTGAACATAAATTGAGATTATTTTTGTATTAACGTTAGTAAAAAAAAATTAATAAACACTAATTTCGATTGTGAAGATTTTTTTTAAATAAAAACTTTTAAACAACTTGACATCTCAGTTGTATGAAAAAATTATTATTAAAAAAATATAGGAAATTAGACTAAAACCCATAGTAGATTATACATATTCATAAAGAATTCTAAGACTAGATGGTAGTTTTTTATACCAATGAAAAGATTTTTTATAAATAAATTCTAAATTAGTCAATTTATTAGCACATACATTTCTTTCATAAAAAATACGAGTAACCTTAAATCTGATTTTTCTAATCTCAAATTTTTTTGTTTAAAATAGTTATTTTTTATATTTTCTAAATTTGAAATTGTCTAAATCAATTTGGACGAAGCTAGACTAGCAAAGTAGGTTGTGCTTGTTCATCCCTACACCTCCCTGCCATCAACTCTACACTGCATTGCATAGCTTATAAATTGTGTCAGACAACATCACACAATTTTTATTTTCAACATACTATGTTAAAAAAATATACAAATGATACTATTTATTTTAACAATTCAGAATTTAGTGTAGAAAGAGAATTTTTTAATGTCATTTTTACAAATTTGACAAATTCGAATTCTGAATTATTTTTTTTAAATAAGGAAAAAAAATTAGAAATAAAAGATAAAAACAATTACTTTTGAAAAAACACCTAGAAAAAAATTATTTTGAAATTAAAAAATGTATATTTCTCTAAAATTATTTCTTAAAATATTTATTTTTTCTAAATCACTTTTTTAAATATTTATTTTTCTAAATAATTATTTCTCAAAATAATCAACTTTCTAAATTGTTATTTTTAAAAATATAATTATTTTTAAAATAATTAATTTTCTACATTATTATTTTTCAAAATAAATATTCCTTAAAAAATATTTTTTCTACAAATTATTTTTTCAAAATTTATAAATTTAATCCCTTCTATTTTTTAATAAAAACAAAAAGATATCAGCTAAAAATTCAGCTCTTCAAAAACAATTCTGGCTGGTAAAAACAACATAACATTCAGAATTTCTGAACTACTATGGGTAAACATTTTATCCATGTAAATATTTACTATGGGGATAAAAAGTATAACTGTGATATTTGAAAGAATTTCCAACATCGCACGCACACAATTACTTTTTCGCCCCTCTTTTTAAATGCTTCTTCTTTATCCACTTCCTGCCACTAGGTTAAACAAATCAGTATTGCTAACACCAATATCTGAAATATTTTATAAAACAACGAAGTGGCGTTGACAACAAATATACGCCATCCTCAACATGATTATATATTTTTCGATGTTAAAGTACTTTTTTACAACATGGAATATATATGTCATGTCATATTAATAAATATTAGATAATCATCATAAACTTCCTGAACTGTAGCTTTACAATTTTAATTACTTTTTTTTCTCTATTTAAATTTGTTTTTTCTAAAAAAATAAAATTCCATTTGTATACACCATTTAATCGCATTTCATTAAATTTTCCAATTTTGTTTTATATTGAACACTTTTTCATCATTTTTATGCTGCAATAAATACTTTTATACGATAGATCAATAGCACCATACCCCATAGTGAGATTAACCCAACCATGACATTTTTCTACACATCGTACATATTTTTCAAGAGAAAAATATACATACAATAGTTTCAAGAACCTTCCCATAGAAAAGACAACTGAAGTTTTATTGATGTTTTAACAATTTCCTTGTAAATAATTTTTTTCTTGTTGTAGTCTGTTAAACAACAGTCTACGGAGAAAAACTAAAACGAAAAAGGAAAGATGAGTTTCTGTTTTATATGAAAGAAAGACGTAAATAAAAACAAATTCTACTAGGAACGGGTATATAAATGTTATATTAATATTACTTAATATATATGATAATATATTGTTTCAGTATGTTTAGTATGTTTCAAATTTAGAAATTAAGATCAAGACAATTTATGCTTTCTTTAATATTTTGATTAAGATTAAGACAATATATTAATATTACTTAATATATATATTTCTTTCTTTAATTCTAAGAATAAAATTGTGGTGGAGCTTCAAATTTTAAAATGGAAAATATCTCGAATAAAGTGATTGACCTTAATAATGTTATCCACTTTGAGATTAGAGCATTGGAGTCGTATGTGAAGATCGATAACTCGTTCCCTTAGATCTCGATTAGGAGCTTGTTCCGATACGTCCAATATAATCTCACAATGCTCATGATTCGAGATCAATGATAATTTATATACATCTTCTTTCTTTAACTCACCAAAATATCTTTTAAAGACAAAATTGTGACGACTTTATAATAATATTATCTTAATGGACTTAAGGTCTAAACATATATAATAAAATAATTTAGTTGTAATTTTGAAATATTACTCTCCCTCCTTGTTCTATGTGTTTCTAGAGAAATCCTACTTGACAAGGGACATCAAAGGCTACATGAAATTCAATTAAACAAAGGTATTAAGAATTCATGAAAGTAAAAAGACACAACTTCAAGCATTACAAAGGAGTTCCAAATATGAAAGAAGGTGAAAAAAAGTACACAACTTCTTTGGACGCACCATGATAGTGGTTAGTAAGATGACGGTGAAACAATAGAGGAAAGTACATTGGTTATTAAGCTACTGCTATCATTAACAACCCAATTTAATTATGGTTGTTAATACTATAGAGAAATCCAATGACCTAAATGCCCTAAGTATTGATGAGTTGCATGAAAAGTTACTTGTACATGAAGAAATGATTGAAGAATGGATGAAAAGATACTAGGAAGAGGAACACATGTTAAAGTTAAGATAGGAAAATATCTCCAGCCGATCTATTCAAGAATCTATTAAGAAGACAGTCCAATAACAATCGTAATAGTAATATTATAACCATTTAAAGTCTATCATAAAATAGTTCGTTTAACTTATAAGATATTTTTAAACTATTCATAAATATTTAGTTGACAATTTCGACTTGAAAGAGAAGTGTTAAAAAATAATTTTATAAAATTAAATTAGAATTAAAGTTTCTTTTATTCTATCAAATGTAGTCTTTGTGCATAAATTTTTTATTTTAGGCCTTCGGGGAAGAACTCCCAAGACTGGTTCTTCACGATGTTGGTTCTTTAATGAAATGTGAATGTTCATTGTGTGGAAAAATTGTTATTTTGTGTGGAAAATTACGAGGGGTATAAGAGGTTCAGGCTTTTTTTCTAGCATGAATAATTGATAATTCACTGTTGATATTGCCTATTGTTTGAGGGACTATAGTAAGTAGTAATTGAATCGCTGATGGTACGTATGTGATGGTACGTATAGTTCAGCATAGAATTGGCCATAACCCGTAAATGAGAAATAGAAACTTAAAAGTGTAAGAGTAACATTTTGGTATATAATATTTAGGGAGAGAAGTTAGAAGATGGAAATATTTTGCTAAAAAATATAGATGAAGTTTGTTTTAGAAATTATAACTTTAAAAACATATATAGACAGATGTATAAATGGGTGCTCAAATGGAATTTACACAGGTGCGCATTTGGGCAGGTAAACATCGTGAAAATAAAGCCTCCCATAGTTGTGACCTAGGGAATCTCTAGGTTACTAAAATAGTCCTAGGAGTCGGGCAAGAAAGATTCCATATAATAAAACCCAACCAAACAACAAAATTACAAAAGTTAATAACATCTCTTATTATCATTATTATTCACGGTTGATGCTTTCAAATGGTTACTTTCTATCTATCACACACACACAACACAAACAAAACATTTTTGAATTCAAGCATCTTCCTTTTCGTATTACCATACTACCATTCCTCTCACTTTTACTCTACTTCCCCATGAAGGTATGTAATTTCAATTAACAATAAAATATTGAACTTCTAACACTCTGAACTTCAATATTCAAACCACCAATTGATGGGACACAAACTAAGCTTTCCTATTTTGTAAATTCACAAATAAATGGTGAAGATGATGGCATGATTGATTAACTACAATTACTGAAGGTATGAATTAACATATTGACGTACGAGAGTAGATAGGATTTTAATTATTAAATAATGCATTATATATATTTTTCCTTTAGACTCATATTTATCTCACTGATATTAACTTTAGTTACTCTCCCTTGACAATCTCCTTAAGTATGTATCTACATCCATATGCATATCTAGCTAGATCTATTGCTTTGCTTACACTTAATGAAATATGTTTTCCTTGAAAACAACATTCCTTTTTATAAACTATAACAAAATAAAGATATAATATAAATACTATAGTATTAAATATAAAATTAATTTATCTAAATACGTCATATTCCATAAAAAAATATACAAAAATATTCCCAAACATAATTATAAGTACAACAACATGGCAAACATGATTTAAATCAATTCAACATCAACACAAAAATAACTAATTACACACATATTACAGTATCTTAGTATTAAAAAAAGAACATTAAATTGCTAGACCTAGACTAAATAAAGTTTAAATAATATAAGATTTGTCAGAAATTTGGTATGTTTGTTCTAGACTGATCAACAAATATAGGGAAGTAAAGAAAGTGAGCTTTACAATTAGACAAGTCCAGCAATTCCTTTGTGGCCTACACATATGACATAATTCCATCAAATTATGCAGCCATCGACAAGAATCTTGATCAGGGAAGATTACTACTTATCACGTCCTAAATCTTTGGGATTCACAGCAATTAACTATAACTGCAAGCTAACAGTATGAATAAAAACCCTAACCAAGTTATGGATTTTGCTTCACATTATGTAATTTAAATTGTGCTATCAAGTACTTTGCCGACAAAGTTTCACATTACAAACATGGAATAGAACTACTGCTTTATAAATGCAACAAGAAATTAAAAGAACCTATTCTCTTGCACAATGTTTGATTTGATGGAGTTGGAAGTTTCAATTTAATAATTATCTAAATTTATTCTCTCTCGCTAAAAATATATATTAAATAAAACATAATTTTAAAAATAAAAAATAATTAATTATTATATTAATTAAATGAGATATTATTTTTAACACTATAATATTATTAATATTTAAAATATTATTATTAATAAATAATTTTTAAATTTATATTCAATTAGCTATTAAATTTTGAATAGAAAACTAGTAGTTAAAACTTTGTTGATTATTTATTAGAAACTATTTATTAATAATAAAAATTATTTAAATATAATAAATTTTTAATATCTAAAATAGTATTTAATTTAATTAATAACTAATTATTTAATCTTTAAAATTAATTCTTATTTAATAATTTTTTTATATTTTCTTTTCATAAGAAATTTAAAGAATATTCTCTAGCAAAGCATGTTTGTACATTATTGTGATAAAAGATATATGGCTATCAAACAACATGGTCCAAGAATGGGCATGGGTCCATGGCCTAAAGCTATGTGGGTTCTCCATGTTTAGTTATTTGCTGAATGAGGGAGTCTACAAATTATAGCTTCAAATGTGGCAATATTTCAATGACCCTATAACATATATATATATATAATTGTTGATTTATCTATGAACAGTAAAAATATGACAATTAAACCAGTATATTAGCACCAAGTTTCACGAGACTTGGCCTCAGGATGACAGTATATGGGTAGCTTTATTTTGGCGGTCCGGGTACAATAATTGATTGCCCCAAACTATGATAAAAAGTCAGACCAACAGCAAACCACGTGAAGGGGAAGAGGGATATAAAGCAAAGAAGCTAAAAAGAACAACAAAAATTCGCTGGTACACAAAATGCAATCATATAAAAGCAATTAGGATCATTTTTCTTCTTTAATCCTAACAATTTGTCATCATCTATAACTCTCAATACTATTATATATATCATTATTTATGTTTATATATATATATATATATAAATACATCACCAAAGAAAAATAAAAAAATATATATAACACTTGGTTATCCACAATAGTTTCTCAATCACTTAATTAAGATTATACAATATGAACCCTCGTTTAATGTTCTGACATGTGTGCCACTTATGACAGATAAGAAATATTGTTGAAAAAAATAAAAGAAAGTAAAGGAGGAACACGATATATGTGGTGTCTGCAAAAAAGAAAAAAGAGAAGGAAGATAAAAATGAGATAGGTAAGTTGTGGCTTTAGTTAACTTTATTGTTTTGGGTGGGTACAACCCTCCTAATGCGTTGGACCAAAGACATTGGGGGTGCCAGGGAATTAGAATCTTCAAGTTCTCCACACCATGCAAAGATATCACATTCACAATATCATACGCAAAAGAAAAAAAAAAACTGACAACGCAGCTAAAAAGCATTGCATTTTCATGTTAGGAGAGTACTGAAGTGTCTACGTTGGTGAAACAGATAAAATGGAATGCACTATTGCTGGGGACAGGAACTCCTTTTTCACATTTGGCTATATTTTATCACATGTCCACCTTATCTGTCTTCTTCTTTTCAATCCTTTTTTATAATCAGGTTTAGGTACCGAGTATTCATCAATTTAATCTCGCAATTAACTTTTACTAACCTAATTCAATTTTCATTCACAACATTTGAAATTAAAACATTATTTTAAGAGATTGAAAGCTAGTTTTAGTGGCACCAATCATTGAGAAAGGAAATCTCTCGCTGGGATCTCTCTAGATCTCTCTTTATATCACATGCCAGTGATTTGGCTTTCCTGCTATCTCTCTTTCTTGCTTTTTTTTTTCTTAAGAAAAATCTTGATTGGACTTTGTGTGAAGAATCTATGCTTGTTTGAAGATTCAGTTAAATTCGTGGCTTGAAAGTTTGTCTCCCCTGGATATATATTGTCTCTTCAACCACTTATAGTCAGGTATTCCAAGTTCATCTTGTTGCCGCTAGTTTCATATTAGCAGGAAGTAACGAGGCACCAGGTACACAAAAAAGGAAACATATTCTTATTCAAATGAAGGAAGGAAGTTAACGATGCCCTCCCAAAGTGGTGTCCGCCATTAAGCCTACTTTGAATTTTCTTGGTCTTTATTCTTACAAATCACAAACACATTTGGATTACTTGAACAATCAACTAACCATCGTCTCATATATTCTTTCTTTCTTCGTAATATCTTTACAGTTTCTTAGGTGAATGCACTCGACATGTGGTCCTACTTGGAATATGTGTTTTTCTCTCTTTTGACTGCACTGTATAGCCACCAGAGATTATTAAAACACGTTATAAAATTGCTATAACATATTTTTTTCATAATAACCTATTAAATAAAAATTTATAAGATTCCATATGAATAAAATATACCCAGAAATTTATCTTAATTTAATTTTTATTTATCTATTTTATTGAACATTCATGTGACTATTTGAGTCGGTGAAAGAGAATATTAATATCTCACACCATTATGAATTCTGAAGAGATGCCAAATTTTAGTTATTGATACTACGTTGAATAACATCATTTTTGAAAGAATATGCTGATAATTTTTTTTTGAAAGAATATGTTTTTGAGTGGTAAGAAAGTTGATTTTTATGTTAAGTTTCAAATTTGAATTTTCAACATTAAGAAATTTTAACATGTTAAATGTTTCTATCTCAAGTTACACTTCACCTCTAACAATATATTCACATTCTTAAGATTATTTATACGTTTTTATGAACAAAATCGTGATAGGACTTTGAGTTAAAATAATGTAAATATCTCAAATGAATAATTAACCTTAACAATACCATCATACTTAAATAATACCAAAATATTCAACATTTTGATTTATTAAAATTAAGATCGGAACATTAAATATTTTATGATTTATTTATATTGAAAAAAGATAGAAACGTGAATTTAAGGTTAGAACTTCAATCTTTTTTATATTTACCAAAATATCTCAATAAATATATTGGTTATTTGAAAGAAAATTATATATTATCTAACGAATCTACTCTATCTCTCAAGAAATGTCAAAACACTCTTTTACTAAAACCGAAAGACATCTCACATATCTCATAGTCTTATTTCTCTCTTGTTTGGTACGTGTCTACCTCCTTAATTTGGAATGATTATTTTCCTTATAAAGACTTCAGTTTACAGTAGTATTAAAAAGTTTCTATCGAATTGAAAAAATACTAATTAATTGCTTTATTCCAATGTTCTCTTTTAAAAATTACATTATAAAATACTATCGCAATATCTCATTAATTAATTAATTTTTTTTAATAAATAAAAAAGTATTTAAGAAATGTTCTGATAGTCCTGATATAAGAGTACAAAACTCTTTGAGAAAATTCAGAATTAATTCTTTTCTTTGCTATAGATACAAAATTGACACTTACAAAAGTAATAAACAAATAATAGAAAACAGAGTAAAAATATAATCACAAACAGAGCAAAAATGGATCCATTATGAAAGTAGGATTACAATATTTGTTTTTTCTCACTCTCTAAAGATAAGACTTAATCTCATCCAACAAGGATTGAATACAAGGTCTTTCTAGCATCTCACTATTTCTAATCTTATCATTAAGGTGAAAACGCCTCTACTATGAAAGTAAGATTACAATATTTGTTTATCTGACTCTGTGAGGATAACACTATTTCTCACCCTATAAGGATAGAATATGATATCTCACTAACAAATAATTTAAAATATTAGTATCGGTTAGAAAAAAAAAATATTTATTTTATTATTATTATTTTTTAAATAAAAGTACTTTGATTTGAATGACTTCATATTTTTTTTTTGATCAGCAAAGAATTAAATGAAATTAAAAGGGACACTTCAGGGGTGTCCCAACCCTTATACAACCCGACTCAGAACACACACATTACATAGAGGGGCTTCGTACGCCCATTCCACTATAACCAC